>ULLS01000932.1_pt1 | contig 8799 bp, 8 predicted proteins | sample 1951471 | NCBI WGS metagenome assembly ULLS01 (sample SAMEA4835532, study PRJEB28245) | human gut metagenome | biome: gut microbiome; material: fecal sample | place: Denmark | collected 2008 | reverse complement strand
CGGTCGATGATCCCGTCCAGCCATTGGAACTCGTACCGCCCTCCTCCGGCTCCATCAGCGTCAAGGAGAAGATGCCCACGGACACCGCGTTGACATGGGCTTCCTGCATCAGCTGAACATCGCGTTCCAGAATGTCCGGGCGATCCAGCCACTGATCCGGATTGTAGTCGCCGCCGTGGAGGAAATGAGGGAAACGTTGGGTAAAGCTCATTGCTTCACCTGCTTTCTCTTGTGTCGTATTGTTCATCGCAGCGAGCCCTCGCGGGTCAGATCAGCCGTCAGGCCGTGCTCCGTGATGGTGACAGGGATGAGATACGCCCTTTCGAGACCGCCGCCATTGGGTGCATGGAGGGCCATCAGCCATTCGCCGTTATCGCTGCGAACCAGCATGGGATGTCCGCCGTCCGCCGTGAAGATAGGCTCGACCTCATGCTCCCACGTGCCTTCCAGCCTGCCGGAGGGACTGCGGGCAATACCCGTCTCATAGCGTCCATTCCCCGTACTCCACAGCATGCACAGCGCACCGGACTTGTCCCGGAAAAAAAAGCAGCCGTCTGTTACCCGACATGTGCAGTCAAAGCGAATTCCCAAGGCCTCTGCAACATACATCCCTGTTGACCAGGGAGCATCAGAGGCATTGAAGAGCACAAACGGCTCGCTGACCGCCTGCTTCAGGTCTGCGGACATCTTCTACAGCTTCCACTGTACCATCCTTCACCTGCAGCCATTCGTGGCAGTACACCATGTAGGGCTTGCCCTCCGGCGACACATAGAGCGTGCCGTCGAGCGTCAGATGCTCCATAGGCTGGATCGGCCCTTCCGTCCAGGCTTTATAGGGGCCTTCCGGTTTTTCGCTGCGGAAAATCCAAGTGCCGCGGATCATTTCATGTCCCAGCGGCGTATCGATCCCACAGCCGGGCATCACCCCGGTGAGGGTCACGAACATATACCACGCCCCCTGCCAGGGATGGATCTCCGTCGCCCAGTAGGTTCTGTTCTGCACAGGCTGACGCAGGGCTGGCTGGGGCTCGCTCCACAGCACACCATCCGCAGAAAAGCATACATCCACGCCCTCATAGCTGTCATCCGCTGCCTTGTCATGGCTCAGGAACAGCAGCCATCCCTTCTCCGCACGGACGAAATACGGGTCGCGCACAAATATATCTTCCAGAAGTCGCATATTTTGCATCTTTCCTCCTTACCCGACGATACCCGTCTTGTCGATGCTCTCGGTGAACTTGCTCTGCATCACCACAAAGAGGATGATCAGCGGCAGGATGGTCAGCACGCAGGCGGACTGCATCTGCACCACCACCGAGTAGGGGTCCTTGTAGATTTCATGGCCCACGGAGCGCAGCAGGCTCTGCAGCGTACCCAGGGACATGGCCAGGGTCTGGGAATCGGTGAAATACATGGACGCCATGTAATACTCGTTCCAGTACCATACAGCGGAGAACAGAATGGTGGTCACGAAGGCCGGGCCTGCACAGGGGATCATGATCTTGAGGAAGGTACCGAAGCTGTTGCAGCCGTCGATGGCCGCCGCGTCCTCCAGCTCCTTGGGCATCGAGCGGAAAAACTGCCGGAAGATGAACACAAACAAGCCGGAACGCAGGCCCTGCCCGACCAGTGCAGGCACATAGTACACCGCATGGGTATCCAGCAGATTGACCGTCCAGGGTTTATCGCCGAAGAGCAGCCCCAGCTGTCCCAAACCAAAGAAGTCGAAATTGCGGTACTGCACATACATGGGAATGGACACCAGCTGGGACGGCACCAGGAGCGTGAAGATCACCAGGCCAAAGAGCACGCCCTTGAAGCGGAAATTGAACCGGGCAAAGCCGTAGCCGATCATCGCGCAGATGAACACATGGATGATCGTGGAAATGATGGTGATCTGTGCAGTTTCGCCCAGCACCCTGGGGTAATCAATCAGCTCCCAGATGTACTTGTAGTTCTCCATCGTGAAATTGCGGGGAATCCAGATGACGGTGGGATCATACAGATCCTTGGCCTCGCGCACGGAGACGGAGAACATGTACAGGATCGGGTACAGCACCACAAAGCACATCATCAGCAGGAATACCAGCCGAAGCACCGTCATGCCAAAATGGGTGGATGCATTCAGGACAGTCTTGCTGTCCAGATGATTCGATTCGTTCTTCTTCATGCACTCGCCTCACTCCACCGTATAGACGATCCGTTTGTTGATGATGATGTAAACCACGCCCACCAGCACGCCGACCACCAGGAAGTACAGCCAGGCCATGGCGCTGGAATAGCTGAAATCCAGCTTCTGGGCAAAACCGAGGATATACTGCAAAACGCCGTTGTTGTAGTCGATGAAGCGATCAATGATGGAATATACGGCGTTGAGCACCATAATGGGTGAAAGCATGGGGAAGGTGATCTTCCAGAAGGATTCCCAAGCCGTTGCGCCCTCGATCTTCGCCGCTTCATACAGCGCAGGGGAAATGCCCATGATGCCGGAAATGAACAGCAGGATCTGCAAGCCGGACTGCCAGCTCAGGTCAAACACGCCATTGACGATGCCCATCAGCGTGGCCACCAATTCCGTATTCATGCCCATTTCCAGCAGGATCTTATCGATGCCGCTGGTCTGGAAGAGCATGGAGGAGCGTGCACCGGACATGATCGATGCAGACAGCACATCGCCGTTCATGATAGACAGGATCAGGCCGCTGCCGCAGATCACCGGCAGGAAGAACACCGAACGGAAGAAGGTGCGGCCCTTGAAACTGCCAGACAGGATGACAGCCATCATCAGCGAGAAGGCCAGGATGATCACCACCTGGGGCAGCATGCCGCCCACCTCTTCGATCAGTGAGCGAACGAAGTTGGAATCAATGAACAGGGCCCTATAGTAATAATCAAAGCCGATGTATTCCGTGTTCATGCCGAAATCGGCGATGGTGGTCTTGCTGACCGAGTACACCAGCGACGTCACCAGCGACCGAACGAACATGCCGAAAAAGCCGATCAGCCAGGGCAGGATGAACAGCACGCCTGCGCGGGCCCGTCTGCCTTCGAGGCCACGGGGACGCTTTTTTCTCTTTGTCATCATTCCGCAGCCTCCTTTCCGGCCAGCCAGGTACCTGCCGGGATGCTCTGTCCCTGCCAGGCAATCGCTTCATTCGTATCATTGACGCAGATCACCGCGCCGTTTTCAAAGGTGGAGACCGACACACCCGCGCTGAGCCATTCAAAATGGGTGAGACGAGTATTTTCCGTTGCTTCCCGTGCCTGCGCCACCTGGGCTGCGGCTTCCTTCATGTGGGGCAGCCACAGCTCCGGACGGGCACTGAACAGCGTGTTGAGGTCGGTATCGATCAGCAACTCCGCGTCGCCGGTGATCAGCTCATAATGCAGTGCCTCGCCGGTCGCGATGGCATGCAGCACGGCGCTGTCAGGATCAGCACTCAGATTGACTGTTTCACCCGCATAGCCCGTCAGGCCGCTGTAAACCATCTGCAGGAATGGCACCGTTTCGTCCAGCACATCGTAGCGGCTGAAATCACCGGGTACGTCCGTTACAAAATCCGCATAGGGCAGCGCAAAGTCATTGGGACGCTCCAGCACCAGCGAGTATTCCTCTGCCAGCATTGCAAGCACGGCTTCCGCAGCCTGCTGGGTCTGCCCGGGATACGCCCGGTTCTTGCTGTAGCTGCCGTAGCGGGTATCGGGAAGCGTCAGCGGAGACAGGCTCTGCACATCCTGCTGATCCAGGGCAGCCATTGCCTTGGCCGCGTAGGTTTCCAGCAGTGCAGGATGCAGTAGATACCCGCGTTCCTCCTCGTTCCGCATACGGGTGCCGAATTTGAATTCATACTGGAACGCCGGAGAGCCGGACAGGGACATGGCAGAATCCCGGATGGGGATGATCCCGCTGCCGCCCTTCCTGTAGCTGACCGGGTCAACGGTCAGGCTGACGGTATCGCCCTGCGCGGTCACAGCAGATTGAAGTTCGTTCCAACCAGTCCAGCTGTTGCCGGCAGCCCACTGGAAACGGGTATCCAGCTTGTCCTTCACCGCATCCTTGGACCATTCGCCGATGCGAAGTCGGATGCCGCCGGTCACTTCCGCGCACAGACCTTCATACATTGTCTGGATATCCGTAAGGGAAGACAGCTGACGCACACGGTTGACGGGAACGCCCAGAAGAGATTCCTTGCGGGTCACGGCAGCAGCAAAGTCTACAAAGAGCACTGTGTCGTCCGCTGGCTGCTCCGTTACGCCGCATTCGGCCAGCAGGTAGCTGCGGTAGCAGTCTGCCATGCCGTTGTAATCAGCGGCCTCTCCCTCCAGGAAGTAATAGCGCTGCTGGCAGGCTGCCGCCTCAATCGCTTCATCCTGATACAGGGTGATCGTCTGGCCCAGGTTGCTGGAGGCGTCCAGCATGTAGCTGTCGGTGTAGCGCAGCTTGTATTCAGCCCACACGTTGGTGTAGGAGGTATCCCGGAAGGCGGGCATGGCGTTGATGTACGCCGCATTCTCCCCCGCCGTGATGACCGCCAGGAAGGCCGCGTCATTCCGCTTGACGCCGAACACTGGCAGCGAGGCAGCATAGGCGTCCGCTGCGGAGAACATGCGCGTCGCCGAGGCATTCTCGCCGTAGACGGCAGCCCGGTATTCCTGCATATTGCCCTTGCCGTTGTTGACATGCATCAGCGCACCCTGGCCGTCCGGCACGAATACATAGCCCTCGTCCGATTCCGCCGCGCAGCCGAAATAGGGTAGCAGGCGTACGCTGCTGAGGATGTAGCGTTCCTTCTGGGCTTCGACGATCTCGCCGGTGAGGATGCGCACTTCGAGACAGCCGTCCTTCAGGAACACCTCCACGGGGATGGTCGCGTCGCCGTCCTTGAAGTAGTAATCGGTGCGGAAGCCGTTCTCGATTTTCCGCACGGTGAAGGTATCCTTCTTCACGCTGGCGGCCTGGCTGTTCTTCTTGACGTTTTCCTTGTTTTCCAGGTCGATGTAGTTGATGATGAGGGAGGACACCATCTCGGTCTTGAACATGCCGCGTGCCCAGTCATCCGCGCCCTCCGGCGGGAAAGCATACCAGCGCTCGCCGGATGCCGTCTCCACGCAGAAGTTGGCATCCTCCGCCCGGAAATACAGCGACACCTCGCCATCCTGGGCGATCAGTTCAAACTCGTCGCTGGTTTTCTTGCCGCAGGGGATTTCCTCTCCCACAGGCAGTCCCTGAACATATTCAATCTCAGGCAGGCTGGCAGAGAATCCGCCGATCAGCCCCATATTGAACAGCAGCACCGCAACGGCCGCACAGATGCCAAGGCCCAGGAGGCCGTACATCCATCGCAAGATCTTCTTCATGCGCGCCTCACCTCCTCAGCTGCAGTTCCATGTAGATCGTCTGGGCAAAAAGCGTCACCTGCTGCAGAAGGCCGAAGAACAGCACCAGCAGGAACAGCACAAACACAATCCCCGCCGCCGACAGTGCCACGGAGAACGTCGCCTTCATCAGCGTGTAATCATGAATGGTCATCATGGCCGCCATGAAGATGAATACGCTGTACAAAAGCGCAAAAGCTTCGATCACTGTCAGGAACGCGCCCTCCTCCATGATAACGAAGTGACTCAGGCAGACGCAGAACACCTTGGCAGCCGCATAGGGGATCAGCGCATAGGACGTGGCGCAGAAGATCTCCCGCAGCTTGCCCTTGCCGTCCGTGAGCGTCGTGACGGCCCAGTTGACCACCACAAACATCAAATAAAGCCCGATTGTAGCACCCAGCGTGTACAGAATGTTGATCTCCGTCAGATTCCGGTAGTTGAACTTGAAATCTGTACTATAGGCAGATAGCACCTCCGCTGCAAACCAGCACAGCAGGATGATCACTGTTGGCCAGATGGGCCAGAGTTTGTAGTACTTCATCTCGTACAGCTCAGAGGACGGCCTGCCCAGCACTTTCAAAATTCGTTTCCAGTGGCTCATCAGGCGTTCCTCCTTTCTGCTTTGCGGCTGCGGACTTTCTTGAAAACCATCCCCGCAATCACAAGGACAGCCAGCACAGTGCAAACCGTCGGGAACACACTGCGCGCAGCCTCCATGCGGTACTCGTCAAAAGCGCGGGAATAGCCCACCCGGTCATAGCCCAGCTTGAAGTAATGCATGGCTTCCTTATACTTGCCTTCTTCATAGAGCGCCTTGCCGATGCCGGTATAGGCCAGCTCGCAGTTGACATTGTACAGGGCAACCTGCTCCCACAACTCGCGGGCCTCGGCGTACAGGCCGTCCATATAGAGCAGGACGGCACTTTCCACCAATTCTCCGTAATGGGTACGTTCAAAGAGGGTCAGGCAGTTCTTTTCGTGATCCAGCACCATCACGGTCTGGCCGATGGTGTCCAGCGCGATGGGGTAATCGAAGGTGCCCTGCTGATCGCCGCTGCCGCCAAACACACCCAGCAGATGGCTCTCCTGGTCGTACACGAAGACGCGGCCCCGGGTGCGGTCCAGCGCATAGAGCAGCTCATTGTCATGGATGGCCAGGTCCACAAAGCGGGTATCCTGGAGCTGGCCCAGGTAGAGCGCCGTTTCCAGGTCGCCGTAATTTGCCGTCTGCCCCACCACATTGCGGGTGTGGCTGATGAGCACATTGTCGCCCAGGGAGTTCAGCTTGCTGATCTCGCCGTAGGTGTTGTTGCTCTCGTTGGTGCAGGTGTAGATGAAATTGTTCCTGTCGATGTCAAAGGAGGCATACTGCACAGGCACATAGCGGGCCATGCTGCTGACCTGCTCCTGGGTGAGCAGCTGCTTCCACATGTAGTCCACCAGGAGATCCACGGTGACGACCACATCGTTCGCACCGTAGAAGCCCAGGAAGTTGCCCCGGCTGTCGTACATCACCGCACCCAAATACATGCCCTGGGGCAGCACAAACACGGTGCCAAGCTGGTTGGCGATCACCTTGTTGGGCTTGTAAACCGCATTTTCCTCCAGCAGATCGGACTCGGGGCGGCCGTATTCGCGGACAAGGCGATTGTCCCCATCCAGCACGACCACGCGGCCTTCATCCGGCAGACAGATATACAGCAGTCCGGCCTGGTCTACGAAGATGCCCGTGGGGTTCTTCAGTTCCACGCTGCCAGTTTCGCTCTCATAGGCGGCGATTTCCCGCAGCAGCTGATAATCCGCATCCAGCACCACAATGCGGTTGTTTCCGGAATCAGAAATGTAGATCAGCTTCTCCTGCCAGACGAACACGTCCGACGGGTTCTTTAATGCCTTGCCAGTCTCGTTCAGCGTAATGGAATGCGTCGGCAGATAGTTTTGCGGCGCGGGAACGCTCTCTCCCCAGGCGTCATAGTTGTAGCCCTGGTAGGTATCCGCAAGCGCAGGAACGCAGCAGCACAAAGCCAGGAGGAAGATCAGGATTCTTTTCAGCATGTCGATTCTCCCTCCTTATTCCTTGATGCCGGCAGACGCCATGGTCTGCACCACAGAGGACTGACCAATGACGAAAAGGATGATGGGCGGCAGCATCAGCACCACCGCAGAGGCGGAGCCCACGCCTGCACGGGCGATCGTGCCAGAGGACACGATCTGGGACAGCAGGATGGGCAGCGTGCGCATATTCTCCTTGAAGACGAACTGTTCCGCGCCGGTGTTGTTCCAAACACTCTGGAAAGTGAAGATCACCAGCGTCACCCATGCCGGCTTGACATTGGGCATGACAATCTGGAACAGGATGCGGAACTCGGAGCAGCCGTCAATACGTGCCGCCTCCAGCAGGGCATTGGGGATGGGCTCCATGAACTGCTTCATCAGGAATACACCCAGTGTCGTTCCCAGTGTGGGAAGAATCAGCGCCCAGTAGGTGTCGATCATATGCAGCTTAGCAATGACCAGGTACTGCGGCAGGAAGGTGACCGCCGGGACGAACAGCAGCGCCGTTACGATGGTGTTGAAGATGGCCTTGTTGCCGGGGAACTTGTTCTTCGCCAGCGGGTAGGCACACATGGCAGAGATGATCACCATCGCCACGGTAGTCACAATGGTGGTAAACAGGCTGTTGAACAGATACTTCGTGAAAGGCACCCAGGTGTTGGAACACATCGCCATCAGGTCGATGAAGTTGTCCCAGGTGGGGTTGACGACATACATCCGGGGCGGGAAGATGAACAGCTCGTCAAAGGGCTTGAAGGCATTGACGATGGCGTACACCAGCGGTAGCGCCAACACCGCGCCGGAGAGCGTCAGCACCATCGCCACCAGGAAATTGCCCGCCCGGGAGCGGGTCTGACGGCCTACGCCCACCACGTTGGAGGACGCGCGGATGATTTTCATTTTCTTCATTCGCTTCTCCTCCTCAGGTGCCCACGCGGCCCAGCGCAAAGGTGACCAGCTTATTGGCCAGGTACATCAGTGCAAACAGGAAGCAGGCCAGCGCGCAGGCATAGCCCATTTCAAAGCGGACGGTGCCGTAGTCCATGATGTGAGTGACCAGCGTTTCCGCCGCATACTGGGTGGACGGGAAGCCCGCCAGACGGACAGACACATCCGCCACGGAGAAAGAGGACACGATCTGCATCACCGCGCCGAAGAGCAGCTGAGGCTTCATTACTGGCAGGGTGATGTACCACAGCTCCTGGAAGCGGTTATGCACGCCGTCCACCAGACCTGCCTCGTACAGCGTGCGATCCACACCCTGCAGGCCGGCGATGAAGGACAGGAAGCCCGTGCCAAGACTCATCCACAGCTGTACGAAGATGACCACAAACAGGATGTACGCCGGATCCGTCAGCCAGCCCA
>ULLS01038380.1_pt1 | contig 8871 bp, 5 predicted proteins | sample 1951471 | NCBI WGS metagenome assembly ULLS01 (sample SAMEA4835532, study PRJEB28245) | human gut metagenome | biome: gut microbiome; material: fecal sample | place: Denmark | collected 2008 | reverse complement strand
CTGCCGGTGGTCGGCGGCGGGGTGAAGCGCTACAAGGGCAATATGGCCGAGATCGCGGGGCCGAAGGGGGCGCAGGTGATTTCGATCTACGAAGGCAAGGTCGTCGAGGTGAAGCGCAACCGGATCACCAATAAATACGACGTCTATATAGCCCACGGCGAATACATCTCTTCGTATGCCAACCTCAATTCCGTGACGGTGGGCAAGGACGACAAGGTGGCCCGCAACCAGCAGATCGGAACGATCGGGTCGGGGGTCGATGTGATGACCATGCAGCCCGAGTACAAGATGGTGTTCGGTATTTACGGACCGTCGCCCAAAGTACAGATGCGTGCTTCGGATTGCTTCAAAAAATAACCGTCTATGGCCGTACGCTATTATACCGATGACTGTACCTATCGCCTGCCGCAGAAACGGCTCACGGCCGCGTGGCTGGACCGCGTAGCCCGGGAAGAGGGGTATGAACTGGGGGATGTGACCTATATTTTTTGCTCGGCGGCCCGCCTGCTGGATATGAACCGGCAGTTCCTCGGGCACGACTACTATACCGACGTCATCACGTTCGATTACAGCGACCGCAAGGGCGCCCGGATCGTGTCGGGCGATATTTTCATCGATGTGGAAACCGTTGCGGACAATGCACGCGAATACGGCGCCGCGAAGCTGACCGAAATGCGCCGCGTGGTGGTGCACGGTTTGCTCCATCTGTGCGGACAGAAGGATAAGACACCCCGTGCGAACGCTCAAATGCACCGTAAGGAGGATCACTACCTCCGACAGTGGGATGAGCTGTCCAAAGGGCTGAAATAGGGCTTTGCGAGGGAATCCGGTCGCGGAGTTGCGGGTCCCTTTCCCGGTAGGGTTATTTTTAATGCCTGAAATATCCCGTAAAATCGTTCGAATATACCATAAGGGTCGATTCTTCCCGACGGCGGAATGGGCGGTTCAAGGTGCTGAAAAGACGGTTTGCAGAGGGATCCGGCCGCAGGGTTGCGAACTCTTTCACGAAAGGATGTATTTTTAACGCCTGAAATGCTCCTTAAAATCGTTCGAATATACCATAACGGTCGGTTCTGTTCCCGACGGCGGAATGGACCGTTAAAGACGCTGAAACGGCGGTTTATGGGCGGATTCGTCTTTTGTTTGGAACCGGTTCCCGAAAAAAGATGGATTTTCCCCGGCAATCGTATATTTCAATGTCCGTCATTCGACGGTCGTTCGTTCGCGGCCGGAGTCCGTGTCTGTAATGCCGACTCTCTCTTAAATCCTTTCTTCGGAGGGAGATTCGGGTCGCTGCGCCTCCAAAAAGGACGTTATGATCGCGTTTTCCTTCGTTGGGACTGAAGCGGACGAATTCGCTTGCGGGAAGTGCCGGCTGCGGTGGCTGCGGCAGCAGTTGTGGGGGCTGTCGATCGGGTCCGCTGCGCGGCGAATCGGTAGCCGGGAAAGGTGGACTGCGAAGATTCGGCTTTCGGAGGAGGCGTTTCCGCCGTGCGGGGACGGATCCGGCCGTTGGTTGTGTCCGCAACCCTTTAATCGTTTGTATTTTTCCGGAATGGGCGGCATGGATTGTCGGCTCTTTGCCGGAGAGAAGTTTATTTTTGCGGGAAAATGCCGGCAAGGTTCGGTGCGGGTCGCCGGAGTGTGCCGGAAGCGGGGAGAATCCGTTTTTGGCGGGACAGCCCGTGCTTGCCGATCTTTTCGGCGCTGCGGCGACGTTTTGCCGCGAGGTTGCCGTTTTCGATCCGACTTTCGCCGTCGGACGGCGGATAGCTGGGCGAAAGTTGCCGTTGCGTGCGGTTTCGGTTTTTTCGGATAAGCGACTTTGTTCGTATCTTTGCCGTGCGGCGGTCGGTCGTCGGATTGACGGGCGGCGGTGTTTTCCGCAATTCATGGAAAAGGAGATATGGTTTTACATTACGATATCATCGTGGTCGGCGGCGGTCATGCCGGCTGCGAGGCGGCTTCGGCGGCAGCGCGGCTCGGCTCCCGCACGCTGCTCGTGACGATGGACATGACCAAGTTGGCCGATATGTCTTGTAATCCGGCCGTAGGCGGTGTTGCTAAAGGGCAGATAGTCAGAGAGATAGATGCTTTAGGGGGGCAGATGGGGCGGATTACCGACCTTACGGCTGTCCAGTTCCGCATGCTCAACCGCTCGAAAGGGGCGGCGATGTGGAGTCCCCGGGCCCAGTGCGATAAGTCGCGTTTCTCGGCCGAATGGCGGCGTACGCTGGAGAATACCCCCAACCTCTATCTTTGGCAGGACACTGCGGTCGAACTGCTCTTCGGGCAGCGGCCTGCGGAGGAGGGTCGGCCGCAAGTGCGCGGGATTCGGACACAGATGGGGGTGGAGTTCTCGGCCGACTGTGTGATCCTGACTGCCGGGACGTTTCTGGCGGGGGTGATGTATTGCGGTCGTTCACACGCCGAGGGCGGCCGTGCGGGGGATTCGGCTTCGCACGGAGTGACCGAATCGCTCGTGGCGATGGGTTTCGAAGCCGGCCGGATGAAGACCGGGACCCCTGCACGACTCGATGCGCGGACGATCAATTTCGAAATTCTGGAACCGCAATACGGGGATGAAAATCCCTCGAAATTTTCCTTTTCCGCCGATACGCATCCGGTGCAGAATCAGCTTCCGTGCTTTTTGGTCTATACTTCGAAGAAGGTGCATGACATTCTGCGGAAGGGTTTCGGCGATTCGCCGCTTTTCAACGGTACGATCCGGGGGATCGGTCCCCGTTATTGCCCGAGTATCGAGGACAAGCTCAACACATTCGCCGATAAGGACCAGCACCAGCTTTTTCTCGAGCCGGAGGGTCGTTCGACCAACGAATATTATCTGAACGGGTTCTCCTCGTCGTTGCCCTGGGACATTCAGTGGGAGGCATTGCACGCCATCGAGGGGTTCGAAGATCTGCATATTTTCCGTCCGGGTTATGCGATCGAGTACGACTATTTCCTGCCGACGCAACTGCACCATTCGCTCGAAACCAAGCTGGTGGACGGACTCTATTTCGCCGGCCAGATCAACGGGACGACCGGCTATGAAGAGGCCGGGGCGCAGGGGGTGATGGCCGGTATCAATGCGCATCGCCGCAGGATGGGGGAGGAACCGCTGGTATTGGCACGCGACGAAGCCTACATCGGGGTATTGATCGACGACCTGGTGACCAAAGGGGTGGATGAGCCTTATCGTATGTTCACTTCGCGTGCCGAGTATCGGATTCTCTTGCGGCAGGATAATGCCGACATTCGATTGACTCCGATCGGATATAAAATCGGGCTGATTTCGCAAAAAAGGTACGATAGTTTCTGCAAAAAAAATCGACTCGTAGAATCGCTCGTAGCATTCGCTCGCGGACTGAGTGTCAAACCGGACGAAATTAACGACTGTTTGAAATCGCTCGGTTGCGACGCGATTTCGCAAGGTCGGAAACTGCACGACTTGTTGATGCGTAACAATGTGACCTTCGATCTGCTCTCGGGTGTTTTACCGAAGCTCGGCGATTTTCTGCGCGAGCAGGAGATGGATGCCGAGGTCGTCGAGGAAGCCGAGATCCAAATCAAGTACAAGGGGTATATCGAACGGGAGAAATTCATTGCCGACAAATTGCATCGCCTGGAGAATATCCGTATCCCGGCCGATTTCGATTTCCATTCGATGAATGCCCTGACGATCGAAGCCCGGCAGAAACTCACCCGAATCCGACCTGCGACGATAGGGCAGGCTTCCCGTATTCCCGGAGTTTCTCCGGCGGATGTGAATGTGTTGCTGGTGAAATTCGGTCGGTAAAGTATCGGGTAATGCAGTTTAACCGCTATGTTCCCAAATTTGACAATCGTTTTTGGATGTATTTGTCGTTTATCAATGCGGATTAAGATCGGTCGATAAATTGTGCGATTGTATTTTTCTATCTTTTATATCGGGAGTAGCTGCGGCTATTCCCGATTTTTTTACGGCTGTTTGTAAGTGGTGGCAAAGAAAATATGCAGTAAGAAAAAAGGATGTTCCACGTGGAACATCCTTTTTTCTTGAGTTTTGCAGGCGTCGATTACATGACGATCGTGCACCAGTTGTGTTTGTCTTCGGTGCGGCCGTACTGGATGTCCTGCAAAAGCGTATAGAGTTGCAGAGAAACCTTGCCTACTTCGTCGCCGTAGGTGTAGGTTTGCTTCGTGTCCATGTCGTAAATGCTGCCGATCGGCGAGATGACAGCTGCCGTACCGCAAGCGCCGCACTCCTCGAAAGTCGGGAGTTCGTCCACCGGAATATGACGCTCCTCGACCTTCAGACCCAGGTCTTGAGCCAATTGACGGAGGCTCTTGTTAGTGATCGACGGAAGTACGGAGTTCGACTTCGGCGTGATATACGTGTTGTTCTTGATGCCGAAGAAGTTGGCTGCACCGCACTCTTCGATGTATTTGTGTTCGGTTGCGTCGAGGTACATGATGCTCGCATAGCCGAGCTCGTGTCCGTGCTCGCCCGACATAAGGCTGGCTGCATAGTTACCGCCCACCTTCACGTCGCCTGTTCCACGTGGAGCAGCACGGTCCTGTTCGCGGTCGATTGCGACCTTCATCGGCTTGATGCCGCCTTTGAAGTAAGCGCCTACGGGCGAGCCGTAAACCACCAGCAAAGCATCCTTGGAGGGTTTTACACCCAGTCCTGCCGTCGTTCCGAACATAACGGGACGCAGGTAGAACGATGCGCCGGTGCCGTAGGGCGGGATGAAACGCTCGTTGCGCTTAACCACTTCTACGCAGGCTTTGACGATCATATCGATCGTCGGTACGGGCAGGCAGAGGCGTTTTGCCGACGACTGCAAGCGTTTTGCATTCTCTTCGACGCGGAACAGACGTACTTTGCCGTCAGCGCCCCGGAAGGCTTTCAAGCCCTCGAAAAGAGCCGTGCCGTAGTGAAGGCAGGATGCCGACATGTGCATGTTGATGTACTCGTCGCTTGTAATTTCCATTTCGCTCCACTTGCCGTCCGTGCAAGTATAGCGGGCATTGAAATCGGTCTTCATGTAGTTGAAGCCGAGAGAGCCCCAATCGATGTTCTCCATTGTTTTTTAATATTAAAGGTTGTATCTTTTGTTCAAGAAATATCTTTATTATCCGACTGTCGCACCCGGATTTGTCTGATCGTCAGGTTGTAACAGCCTTAATTTGCCCGAAGCGTCCTGGGCCATCAGAATCATGCCACGGGAGAGGATGCCCTTCAGTTCGCGCGGTTCCAGATTCACCAGTACGAGTACCTGTTTCCCGACGAGTTCTTCGGGTGTGTAGTATTCGGCAATGCCCGAAACGATTTCGCGCTTGTCGATGCCCGTATCGACGGTCAGTTTCAACAGCTTTTTCGTCTTGGCGACTTTTTCAGCGGCGAGGATCGTCGAAACACGGATATCCATCTTTTGAAAATCGTCGAAAGTCGTCGTTTCCTTTTGATCTTCAACGTGTTGTGCTGCTTCGGCCGAAGCATTCGCCGCTTTGGTCGCCGCCAACTTGTCGAGCTGGCGTTGGATTACGTCGTCCTCGATCTTTTCGAAGAGAAGCACGGCTTCGCCGATCCGATGTCCGGCAGCGAGCAGGTCGGTGCTGCCCAGTTTCTCCCAGCCGAAGGGTCCTGCCTGCAACATCCCGACGATCTTCTTCGCCGAGAAGGGCATGAACGGTTCGATGGCGATCGAGAGGTTTGCGGTGATCTGCAAAGCGATGTTCAGGATCGTCTTGACCCGTTCGGGATCGGTTTTGATGAGTTTCCACGGTTCGGTGTCGGCCAGGTATTTATTGCCCAGACGTGCGATGTTCATCGCCTCCTTCAAGGCTTCGCGGAACCGGTAGTTTTCGATGTTGTTTTCGAGGGCTTCCTTCGCGCCGGAGAGTTCCCGAAGCGTTTCGCGGTCGTAGTCCGTCAGTGCGCCGCAGGCGGGCACTGCACCGTCGAAGTATTTGTGTGTCAGGACTAAAGCCCGGTTTACGAAGTTGCCCAGCACGGCTACCAGCTCGTTGTTGTTACGGGCTTGGAAGTCCTTCCAGGTGAAGTCGTTGTCCTTGGTTTCGGGGGCGTTCGCGCAGAGCACGTAGCGCAGCACGTCCTCCTTGCCGGGGAACTCCTCGAGGTATTCGTGCAGCCAGACGGCCCAGTTGCGCGAGGTCGAGATCTTTTCGCCCTCGAGGTTCAGAAATTCGTTGGCAGGGACGTTTTCAGGCAGGATGTAGCCGCCGTGCGCCTTGAGCATGGCCGGGAAGACGATGCAGTGGAAGACGATGTTGTCCTTGCCGATGAAGTGCACCATTTTGGTCTCTTCGTCCTTCCAGTATTTCTCCCAGTCGGGCGTCAGGTCCTTGGTCGCCGAGATGTAGCCGATCGGCGCGTCGAACCAGACGTAGAGCACCTTGCCTTCGGCCCCTTCGACCGGTACGGGAATGCCCCAGTCCAGGTCACGGCTCACCGCACGCGGTTGCAGACCGCCGTCGAGCCAGCTCTTGCATTGCCCATAGACGTTGGTTTTCCACTCTTTGTGCCCTTCGAGGATCCATTCGCGCAGGAAACCCTCGTATTGGTCCAACGGCAGATACCAGTGCTTGGTGGCGCGTTTCACGGGTACGGAACCCGATACGGCGCTGTGCGGGTTGATCAGTTCGTCCGGCGAAAGGGTCGATCCGCATTTTTCGCATTGGTCGCCGTAGGCGCGGTCGTTGCCGCAGCGGGGGCAGGTGCCCACGATATAGCGGTCGGCGAGGAACGTCTGGGTTTCCTCGTCGTAGTATTGCTCCGAGGTCCGCTCGATGAATTTGCCTTCGTCGTAGAGCTTGCGGAAGAACTCCGACGCTGTCGCGGCGTGGGTCTTCGACGAGGTGCGCGAGTAGATGTCGAACGACATGCCGAGCCCTTCGAACGACGATTTAATCAACTGGTGATAGCGATCGACGATCTGCTGGGGCGTGACGCCCTCTTTGCGGGCCTTGATGGTGATGGGCACGCCGTGCTCGTCGCTGCCGCAGACCGAGATCACGTCGTATCCTTTCAGGCGCAGGTAGCGCGTGTAGATGTCCGACGGGATATAGACGCCCGCCAGGTGGCCGATGTGTACCGGGCCGTTGGCGTAGGGCAGTGCCGAGGTGACGAGATAACGCTTGAAGGGTTTACTCATATTGGGTAGAAAAGGTCTAACAATTACTATTTTGTGTCAAATGTAGTGATTTTTCTAATAATTAGAAACTAAAACCCGACTTTGTTGTATCGGATTTTTTCGTTTCGGGAGCGGGAAGGAGTGGTTCGGACGGAATGCCGCCGCCGGTGTCGTCGGGCGGGATCCGTAAAAAACCGGAGCCTGAAAGCTCCGGTTTTTACGGATGTTGCCGGCCGTATTATTGCTTGCTCCGCAGGGGTTTGATGTCCTTGATGCGGAGCTGTACCGAAACCGAGCCCCGGTAGTGGTTCTCTACGATCTGATAGCAGACGTCGATCGGATGTCCCGCGCGGATCCACTCGTAGTGGGTCGGCTGCTGGAAGGCGATCGTCTGAATCGTCGTGTTGGGTTTCTGGCGCTGCATCAGGTCCATGCGCAGGTGCTCGCAGTCGGCGCCGACGAGCTTCGTTTCGCCGTGGCTGACCACGCCCCGCGTGACGAATACCGGTGCGGGGTTGCCGGGGCCGAACGGCTGGAAACGGTTCAGGTCGCGGCGGAACGCCGGGGTGATGTTCGAGAAGAAGAGTTCGCTGTCGATCTCCACCTGGGGTTGCAGCGTTATCGGGTCGATGTTCTCTTCGACGTAGGCATTGAAGCGGCGGGTGAACTCCTCGACCCGTTCGGGACGCATCGTGAGTCCTGCTGCGTACATGTGCCCGCCGAAGTTCTCCAGCAGGTCCGAACAGGATTCGATTGCCTGATAGAGGTCGAAGCCGGGCACCGAGCGGGCCGAACCCGTGACGAACCCGTTGCTCATCGTGAGCACCACCGTCGGGCGGTAGTAGGTTTCGATCAGGCGGGAGGCCACGATGCCCACGATGCCCTTCATCCAGCGGGGGTTGTAGATCACCGTACTCTTGGCGGCCTTCAGCTCCGCGTGGGCCTCGATGAAGTCGTGGGCTTCCTGCGTGACGCTGCGGTCGATGCACTTGCGGTCCTGGTTGAAGCCGTCGATCACCGAGCCGAACTCTTCGGCCAGGCTTTCGTTGCCTTCGATCAGCAGATTGACCGCCGCATAGCCGCCCGAAGGAGCGGCGTTTTCGTCGTTTTCGTCCATCCGCATACGGCCTGCGGCGTTGATGCGGGGTCCGATTTTGAAGACGATGTCGTCGATGGTGATGTTGTGTCGATCCAGGCCGCAGATCTTGATGATCGAGAGCAGCCCCTTCGAGGGGGAGGCGTTGAGCCGCAGAAGCCCGTAGTGGGCTAAAATCCGGTTTTCATCCACCAGAGGAACGATGTCCGAGGCGATGCTGACGGCCAGCAGGTCGAGCAACGGCTCGATTTGCTGGAACGGAATTCCGTTTTTCTGGCAGTAGGCCTGCACTAGCTTGAATCCCACGCCGCACCCCGACAGTTCGTCGAACGGATAGGAACAGTCGGCGCGTTTGGGGTCGAGAACGGCTACGGCGCGGGGAATTTCCTCGGCCGGGAGGTGATGGTCGCAGATGATGAAATCCACGCCCTTGCGTTTGGCATAGTCCACTTTCTCTATGGCTTTGATGCCACAGTCCAGGGCGATGATCAGCGTCGCACCCTTGCGTGCGGCGTGGTCGATGCCCTTGGTCGAGATACCGTAACCTTCGGTATAACGATCCGGGATGTAGAACAACAGGTCCTTATGACCTATCTGGCGCAGAAATTTATAAACCAGCGCGACGGCGGTCGT
>ULLS01034819.1_pt1 | contig 8997 bp, 8 predicted proteins | sample 1951471 | NCBI WGS metagenome assembly ULLS01 (sample SAMEA4835532, study PRJEB28245) | human gut metagenome | biome: gut microbiome; material: fecal sample | place: Denmark | collected 2008 | reverse complement strand
GATCTGAGGGCAGCCGGGGAAAAAGATTTCCGCCGTCTGCCGTGCGCGGATGAGCGGGCTGACATAGGCAACATCCGGCATAAACCCGGCCGGGCGCAGCTGGGCGCGGCCCGCGGCGGAAAGCGGGATATCCTGTTGACCCTGGTATCGGTGTTGGGCGTTATATTTTGTCTGCCCATGCCGCAAAAGGTAAATCTGCATGATTTCACATCCTGATATCAATTCTTTATCAAGCTGGCAGTTGCTGCCAATCCCTGCCCGGCTCCGGAGCAGCGGGCCCAAAGCCGCCGGAAGTCGAAGTATACAGGAACAACTTTATTATAACATTTTCCCCTTCCTGTGCAAGCCCCGTTGGTACATTGTGCGTATAATGCACCGCTGGTGGGGCCACAATAAGGTTACCATGCGGGTTGCATGGCAAATGATAAGGGAGCGGATGGGAAAGATGCAGGCAGTGCAGGAAATTATCAATGTGTTTGCTGCCAGTGTGGTTTCGCTGGCGGTACTGTTTATTTTAACACGGCTGGGCGGCAAACGGCAGATTGCCCAGATGAACTTGTTTGATTATGTCAACAGCATTACCATTGGTTCCATTGCGGCAGAGATGGCCACCAACCTGGAACAATGGTACCGCCCGCTTACCGCCATGATCGTGTATGGTATCGCAGCTTTTGCGGTGCATTACGGCACCTGCAAAAACCAGAACGTCCGCCTTTGGTTGAGCGGACAGGCCATTCCACTGATGGAGAACGGAACGATTTATAAAGCGGAGCTGGACCGCGCCAAAATAGACCTGAATGAATTTTTAGCACAAGCCAGAGTAGCCGGATATTTTGATTTGAATGAAGTGCAGTGTGCCATGCTGGAAACCAGCGGCCAGATCAGCTTTTTACCCAAAAGTTTCAACCGCCCGGTCACCCCGCAGGACCTTGCCATCCAGACAGATCCGGCCAGCAAGTGGTATGACCTGGTGTTGGATGGCAAGCTGATTGAAGAAAACTTGCACACCAGCGGAAAGGATCGCACCTGGTTGAACACCCAGCTTTCCCGCGCGGGCATCGGCCAGTTGAGCGAAACGTTTTATGCTGCCTGTGATAATCAGGACAACTTTTTTGCCTGCCGCGGAGAATAAATACAGAAAAAATGACAGCAAAAAGGGGCCGGTGTTACCCGACCCCCCTTGCGGTTTAGGAATTCAATTATTTGAAGTAACGGTCCAGCAGACCCTGCATGCCGCGGCCATGGCGGGCTTCGTCCTTTGCCATTTCATGCACGGTGTCATGGATGGCATCCAGATTCAGAGCCTTTGCCTTCTTGGCCAGCTCCATCTTGCCTGCGCAGGCACCAGACTCGGCATCCACACGCATCTGCAGGTTCTTTTTGGTGCTGTCGGTCAGGACTTCGCCCAGCAGTTCTGCGAACTTGGAAGCATGCTCAGCTTCCTCAAAAGCGTAACGCTTCCAAGCTTCGGCGATTTCCGGGTAGCCTTCACGGTCGGCAACGCGGCTCATGGCCAGGTACATGCCAACTTCGCTGCACTCGCCGTTAAAGTTCTCGCGCAGGCCCTGGATGATATCTTCCGGAGCGTCCTTGGCGATACCGACAACATGCTCGGTCACATAGGAATTATCGGTCTTTTCGATGAACTTGGAAGCGGGAGCCTTGCAGACGGGGCAGAAATCGGGGATGGAGCCCTCAGCAATGTAGCCGCAGACAGTGCAAACATACTTTTTCATAAGAAATACCTCCGAATCAAAATAATGGTTTGTTCTTGGTTTTTAGTTTTATGAGCCGCACAAGACGTTCGCTTTTTTGAACTCGTTCCCTGTGCTATGGTTATATTATAGCCGCAGAAATGTGAAATGTCAACACTTTTTTAAAAATTTTTAAGACACTATCTTAAAATGTAATTTTGCTTTCCGCTTTGCTCTTCGGCGGAATAATTCTCTTGACAGCGGGAAAAATCAGGCGCGATACCATATAGGTGCAGGAACCAACGATAAGACCCGCTATCAGCAGCATCGGCGCATAGGTGATTGCCATTTTGTCTGAAAGCAGCGCTGCAGCCCCCAGCAGTTGGCCGCAGTTGTGCGCCAGTGCCCCGCTGACCGAAAAAATGTAGCCTGTGATGGTGAATGGCAATGCCAGAAGCAGGCAGAACACAGCCAGGGAAAGCGCGCCCCCGCACAGCGAAAGAAACCCGGCTGTAACGCCGCGGGTAAGCAACGCAAACAACGCCTTGAGCAGCACAAGATAAAGCGCCGAACGGCGGTTCAAAAACAAAACGGCGTACATGACAACAATATTGGAAAGCCCCAGCTTCATGGCGGGCATCAGGCCAAAAAACGGGGTAAGCATGGATTCCAAAAAAGAAAGCGCCATGGAAAGGGCAAACAGCATGCCAAGCAGGGCGGTTTGTCTGGCTTTGTAGTTTTGCAAGGGGGATTCCTCCATTATTTTATAAGTTACATGGATTCTGTATTTCAAAGTGTAAGGTGGCGGGCGGAGTTTGTCAAGCACCGGTATTTTTGCGCAAAATTGTGGATGTGAAAGTGTGTGAGATTTACCCTGCGGGACTTGAAAAACAGGTGTAAATCGTGTATCCTATATAAGTACATTATTCTGGTGTACTATAGTAGGTAATCTAAATTCCCAGAGGGCCAAAGAGATAAATTTGAACCCCGAACCAACAAAGGAGAACTATATTATGAAAAAATTGATTTCTGCCTTGGCGGCAGCCGTTTTGTTTGCCACCCTGCTGGCTGGCTGCGGCAGCGGCGCTTCTTCCTCTGCCAGTGCTTCTTCGGAAGCTGCCAGCAGCACGGCTTCTGAGGCAGCCAGCACCGATGCTTCCTCCACCGAGGAAGCCACTGCCAGCGTGGATTTGGGCGCCATCGTGACCGCCATTGAGGCTGTGAACGAAGTGCCCAATGCCCGTGCCATCGATGACTTCTCCATGGAGAACGAGATGAACCTGACCCCGGATAACATTGTTGCTTTCCAGGGCGATGTGACCAACGACCAGGCAGACTGTGCTCTGGTATTCGCCGCCCAAGTCAAAGATGGCACCGCTGACGCCGTGAAAGCTGAACTGGAAGCCTATAAGGAATCAATGAGCAGCACGCTGTATGCTGACTTTGCTGATAAAGTTGCCAAGGCACAGGATGCACGCATTGTGGTAAAAGGCAATGTTGTGGTCATGGTCATTGCCGGTGTGAATGGCCCGGATTATTCCGCAATCGACACCGCCATTGACGGGGCACTTGCCTGATAGCACAAACCGATACCAAACAGGCCGCGCCCCAACAGGCTGCGGCCTTGTTTTTTTGGTGGGCTGTTCCCCACACTCCCTGAACCAAGAGAGGAGGAACCGCTGTGAATTTTAACAGCGTTGTCTTTTTATTCTGTTTTATGCCGCTGGCGCTGGGGCTGTATTACCTTGTGCCGGGCAGGGTCAAAAATGCGGTGCTGCTGGTGGAAAGCCTGCTGTTTTTCTGCTGGGGCGGTATTACATGGCTGCCGCTGGCCGTGGGCATGGTTGCCATCAACTATGCGGCGGGGCTTCTGCTTGCCAGCCTGCCCGCCGGGGGCAAGCGAAAAATCGTGCTGATTGCCGCCATTGTGCTGACGGCAGCGGCGCTGGTCTACTGCAAATACACGAACTTTTTGCTGGATACGCTCAACGTTATCGCTTCCACCGGGTTTGCTAAGCTGAGCTTTTTGGATGTTTTGCCACTGGGCATCAGCTATTATACGTTTAAGCTCATCAGTTATACTGCGGATGTGTATACCGGCAAGGTAAAAGCGGAACGCAGCCCGGTGGTCTTTGCGGTATATGTTCTGATGTACCCGCAGCTGATCGTTGGCCCGATCGTGAAATACCGGGATATGGCGGATGTCCTACACCAGACACAGGGACGCTGCACCCTGCAAAAAGCGCAGGATGGTGCTGAAATGTTTGTGTTCGGCCTTGCCAAAAAGGTGATTTTGGCGGATTCCATTGCGGCGCTCTGGCAGGATATCATCGGAACGGGCGGCATTGGGCTGGCGAACGCTTCCCTGCCGCTGGCATGGCTGGGCATTATTGCGTACTCTTTGCAGCTGTACTTTGACTTTGCGGGTTACTCGGAGATGAGCAACGGCCTGAGCCTGATGATGGGCTTTGGATGCCCGGCGAACTTTAACCTGCCGTACATTTCAGGCAGTATTACCGAATTCTGGCGGCGGTGGCACATCAGCCTTTCCGGCTGGTTCCGGGATTACATTTATATCCCGCTGGGCGGCAACCGCTGCAGTGCCGGGCGCCAGATGCTGAACATGCTGGCCGTCTGGGCGCTGACCGGCATCTGGCATGGTGCGAACTGGAACTTTATCTGCTGGGGCCTTTACTATTTCGTGCTGCTTGTCATCGAAAAGAACTTTTTGATGAAGTACCTGAAAAAAGGCAAGGTCTGGCCGCACATTTACACATTGTTCCTGGTGGTACTGGGCTGGGGGCTGTTCACCTGCAACGCCCCCGGTGCACCGCTGGGGCTGCTGCTCAGCCGGTTGTTCATCCCGCAGGGCGGCGTTTCGGCGCTGTATTTCCTGCGCAATTATGCGGTGCTGCTGGTTGTGTGCTGCGTTTGCTCCACCCAACTGCCGGGACGGTTCTGGCAGTGGTGCAAAGGCAAAGCCCCGCTACGGGCAGCGCTTTGCGGCGTCTGCTTTGTTCTGTGCATGGCGTATGTGGTAGCAGCAACGGGTTCCACCGCACTGTATGCAAACTTTTAAGGGGAGGGATGGCTTTATGGAAAAATATGTTCACCGCAGATCCGACCGTCATCTGCCGCCAGTTTCCCTGATTGTTTTTGCCGCCTTGCTGTGCGGGTTTGCACTGGTCAACCTGTTCTGGCCCAAGCGCGAGAACTCGGAGCTGGAAAACCGCAAACTGGCGCAAATGCCAGTGTTCAGCGTAAAAACTTTGCTGAACGGCAAATGGCAGGATGATTTTTCCACCTATCTGCAGGACCAGGTTGCCCTGCGCGATGGGTGGATCAACCTGGAAAGCGCCGTCAATGCCCTCGCGTTTGGCAAAACGGAGGAAAGCAGCATCCTAAACGGCAAAGATGGCTGGATGTTCACCAAGCTGTTTACCGTCAGTACGGATACTGAGAAGCAGCTGGGGAAAAATATCAGTGCCGTCACAAACTTTGCCCAGCGCTACCCCGGCCGGGTCACTTTTTTGCTGGCACCTTCGGCCAGCGATATCTACCCGGAAATGCTGCCGGCCAATGCCCCCATGGTGGACGAAGATGCCATGCTGGATGACATTTTTGCCCAAGTGCAGGCCAGCGGGGCGGATGTGATCGATATGCGCGACGATTACCGCGCCAATAAGGACCAGTATCTGTACTTTAAGACCGACCACCACTGGACACCGGATGGTGCTTACCGTGCTTACCAGCAGTTCTGCACGCTGAAAAATCTGACGCCGTTTGACTGCAATGTCTATACCAAAATTACCGTTCCCGATTTTTACGGCACGCATTATTCTGCTACGCGGCGCTGGAATGCACAGGCGGACAGTTTCAGCTATTATGATCTGCCCAACCAGATGACAGTTTATAAAGTAAACGGCGAAGCAGATTATGAACCGGTGAAAACCGAGGGCCTGATGAACCTTGCCAAGCTGGATACTCGTGACAAGTATGGAGCTTTTTTGGATGGCAACAACGGTTATTCGGTGATTGAGGGCAACGGGACGGGCAGCATCCTGGTGGTAAAGGACAGCTATGCCAACAGCTTTATCCCTTACCTGACGGCGAATTATGCGAAAATTGGCGTGGTGGATTTCCGCGGGCTGGCCTATGGGTTAGATTCCACGATTGAAAAAGAGGGCTATGACCAAATCTTGATCCTGTATAACTTCCAGACTTTTATTTCTGACAACAAAGTGATTTATCTGGACCGCCCCACAACGCTGAAGTAAAAACGCCGCAGCCCGCCTGCATTTTGCAGGGCATCCAGCTTGTGCCGGGGAAATGTGATTTTGCGGGAATCTGCAGGAATCCATTTTGAACAGGCGGCCAATAGAAATGCCGATGCTTTAGCCTACGAATCTCACTGTGAGGTATACCGCATGGAACACCAACCTTTTACCATTGCGCAAATGCGCCCCATCCGTGATTGTATGACAGTCTCCCGCCCGGCAAACCTTGGCAAAGAGGTGCCGGTCACCTGGTTTTCCCTTGGGGCGGGTACTACCATTACCCCGGAAAGCTATGACTGTACGACCCTGTATGTGGGTGCTATGGGCAACGGCCGCTTTATCTTAGGCGAAGATGGCCGGGCAGTTCCCTTTGCGGGGGATGATTTTCTGGCTGTTCCGCCCAAAACACTGTGTGGAACCAGCACGGATATCGGTATGATCTATACTGAAATTATTTTGAAAAAGGAGAACACTATCCTGAACAACATCATCAAAGCTGGCCAGCCCACAGCCCTGAAAGACCTGATTTCTTACGAAGAGGGCAGCATTGCCAATGTTGACCTTGTCCACGCAGACAACATGAAGTTTGTGCTGATGGCATTCGATGCGGGCACCAGCCTGCCCCCACACCGCGCCCCCGGCAACGCCATCCTGACCGCACTGGAAGGCAAGGCAATCATTGACTATGAGGGTCAGGATTACGAGCTGAACGCAGGCGAAAGTTTCCGCTTTGACAAAAACGGCCTGCACAGCGTTACCCCGCAAGGCAAGTTCAAAATGAGCCTGCTGCTTGTGATGGAGTAAAATCAAACCATAAATCGCATTCCCCCGATGCAGAAGATAACCCTTTTGCATCGGGGGAATTTTTATTGGGAAAGCAGCGTGGAATAGTACGGTTCAACCCTTTAGCCTAAAGGTGTTGTTTCGTACCTTAAAGTGCCTGAATAAGATAAAGCAATAACAGGTGTACCGTGTAGGTTTTGACAATTCCGGCTTTATTTCTTATAGCAAAACTGCTTCTGTTAGTTCATTCTAATTCTTGTGCGTGGTAACATTGTGCGGATTGAAATGGTATAGGAGAGTGCTCCCCTGCCGGATGCCATTGATAGCGGCTGCCAGCGGACGGAGGGTGCGCCAAATGAGGAAACGCAGCATGTTTTTTTGAAAACACCCTATTTATGCGACCTTGACACCGCTCGCTATAAAGGAAGGCTGCAGAGCCGCAACCCCGGAATGACCGGCATCAGCTTACCCATTGATCAACATACAAAACAATAAAACCCCTGCCGCCGTAGAACAATTACATTCTACAGCGGCAGGGGCTGCTGCTTTGATTGGGCTATTTACTGCTTGATGATTGCCTTATTTTTATAGCGCTTGCGCACGGCACCATATTCCAGGTGCGGCTGGCCGCCATTCACTGTGTCCGCATCAATGGTAACACGGGTAATAGTGGGGTCAGACGGAATTTCGTACATGATGGGGATCAGGATATCCTCCACCACGCTCCGCAGGCCGCGGGCGCCGCTCTTGCGTGCAATGGTCTTTTGGGCGATAGCACGCAGGGCAGCATCCGTAAAGGACAGTTCAGCGCTGTCCATAGCCAGCAACTCTTTGTACTGGCGCACAATGCTGTTTTTCGGCTCGGTCAGAACACGGATCAAAGATTCCTCGTCCAGCGGGTCCAGCACCGTCACAACCGGCAGACGACCGATCAGCTCCGGAATCAGGCCAAACTTAACCAGATCGTCCGGTTCCACTTTGCGCAGCAGCTTTTGACGGGTTTCCTCGCTGTCCAGGTTGGTGCGCAGCTGGCTACCAAAGCCGAGGGTGCTCTTGTCGGTACGGGTCTGGATCAGCTTTTCCAGGCCGTCAAAGGCACCGCCGCAGATGAACAGGATGTTCTTGGTGTTGATCTGGATGAATTCCTGCTGCGGATGTTTGCGGCCGCCGTTGGGCGGCACATTGCTGACAGTGCCTTCCAGAATTTTCAGCAATGCCTGCTGCACGCCCTCTCCGCCAACATCGCGGGTGATGGATGGGTTCTCGCTCTTGCGGGTGATCTTATCAATCTCGTCCACATAGATAATACCAACTTCGGCTTTGGGAATATCAAAGTCCGCAGCCTGAATCAGCTTGAGCAGAATGTTCTCAACGTCCTCGCCAACGTAACCGGCTTCGGTCAGGGTGGTGGCGTCCGCAATCGCAAACGGAACGTTCAGCATTTTGGCAAGCGTCTGGGCCAGCAGGGTTTTGCCGGTACCGGACGGGCCAAGCATCAGTACGTTGGACTTTTGCAGCTCTACATGGCTTTCCTGCCCGGAAAGAATGCGCTTATAATGATTGTAGACAGAAACTGCCAGCACGCGCTTGGCATCATCCTGACCAATGACATACTGGTCAAGGCCAGCTTTGATCTCAGCAGGCGTCATGATGTTGACATCCGCCAAAGGGTCAACGCCGGAATGCCCGCGAGAAGCCGCAGCACGGCGTTCCGGCGTTGCGCGCGGCGGTTCGGGTGCGTTGCCATCCTTATACAGGGCACTGTAGCACATATCAATGCAATCTTTGCAGATGTTTACGCCGGGGCCGATGATAAGCTGATCCACCTGGCTTTGGGAACGACCGCAAAAGCTGCAAATCATTTCACGTTTTCCGTCCTTGCCGGAAATCGAATTTGCCATTTCCTAATTCCCCCGGTTTTAGTGTTTTACAATGATCTCATCGATCAGGCCATAGGCCTTGGCTTCCTCTGCGGTCAGGTAGTTATCGCGGTCAGTATCTTTCTCCACAACCTCAAGAGGCTGGCCGGTATACTCGCTGAGCATGCGGTTCATCTTTTTCTTGATCTGCACAAGGTGGTTGGCATGGATCTGGATGTCGCTTGCCTGGCCGGAAAGGCCACCGCCTTGGCCGCCGGAAATCAGCGGCTGATGGATCAGGATCTCAGAATTCGGCAGGGCGAAACGCTTACCCTTGGTGCCGCTAGCCAGCAAAAATGCACCCATGGAAGCAGCCATGCCCAC
>ULLS01009795.1_pt1 | contig 9194 bp, 6 predicted proteins | sample 1951471 | NCBI WGS metagenome assembly ULLS01 (sample SAMEA4835532, study PRJEB28245) | human gut metagenome | biome: gut microbiome; material: fecal sample | place: Denmark | collected 2008 | reverse complement strand
GCCCGCCGTGCAGTTTGCCGGAGCCGACGGCATGGACTTCTCCTACTGCTACCCGCAGGCAGAGTTCAATAGCCGCAGCATTCTGTGGGACTTGAACTACTTTAAATACTGCTTCCTCAAGGCTACGGGAATGGACTTCCAGGAAGACCGGCTGGAAGACGACTTCCAGAAGATGGCAGACGTGTTGCTCCGTAGCAGCTCCGCCACCTTCATGTACCGCGACTTCCAGAGCCGTAACGTTATGATAAAGGACGGCGAACCGTGGCTCATCGACTTCCAGGGCGGACGCAAAGGTCCGGTCTACTACGACGTTGCCTCCTTCTTGTGGCAGGCCAAAGCAAACTATCCCGACAGCCTGCGCCAAGAGTTGCTGAAGGAATACATCGACGCCCTGCGCAAGTACCAGCCCGTGGACGAGGCTTATTTCTATGCCCAGCTTCGCCACTTCGTATTGTTCCGCACCATGCAGGTGCTGGGTGCCTATGGTTTCCGCGGTTACTTCGAGAAGAAGCCCCACTTCATACAAAGTGTCCCCTTCGCCATCGAGAACCTTCGCCAACTGCTCCAAGAACCTTATCCAGAATATCCCTACCTCTGCCGGATTCTGCGCGAACTCACCGATCTGAAACAGTTTACAGACGACCTGCAAAAGCGTCGCCTCGTGGTGAAAGTCACCAGCTTTGCCTACAAAAAAGGTATCCCCGAAGATTCCACGGGCAACGGAGGAGGTTTCGTCTTTGACTGCCGCGCTGTGAACAACCCCGGCAAGTACGAGCGTTACAAACCCTTCACGGGACTGGACGAACCCGTTATCCGCTTCCTGGAAGACGACGGCGAGATAGCCGTATTCCTGGAGCATGCCTACGCCCTTGTCGACGCTTCCGTGAAGCGCTACATGGAACGCGGCTTCACCAATCTGTCTGTCTGCTTCGGCTGCACCGGCGGACAGCACCGCTCCGTGTACTCGGCACAACACCTGGCGGAACATCTGCACAAGAAGTTCGGCGTGCAAGTGAACCTGATACATAGAGAACAGAATATTGAACAGACGTTTAAGGCCAAAGTTTAATGTGCTAATGTGAGAATATGCCAATATGAAAGCCATGATTTTCGCCGCCGGCCTGGGCACCCGGTTGCGCCCCTTGACGGACAACATGCCCAAGGCCCTCGTTCCCGTAGCAGGAAAGCCCATGCTGGAACGGGTGATACTGCGGTTGAAGGAAGCAGGATTCAACGAGATAACGGTCAATATCCACCACTTCGGGGAGCAGATTATCGACTTCCTCCGTGCCCACGACAACTTCGGCACGGAGATTCACATCAGCGACGAACGCGGCATGCTGCTCGACACCGGAGGAGGCATCAAAAAGGCACGCCCCTTTCTGGACGGACAAGAACCTTTCCTGGTGCACAACGCGGATATTCTGACGGACATTGACCTTGCAGGTCTCTACCGCCACCATCTGGAGAGCGATGCGGAGTCTACCCTGCTTGTGAGCGAGCGCAAGACTTCCCGCTATCTCCTTTTTGACGACGACTACCACCTGCACGGCTGGATAAACAAGTCCACCGGAGAGGTGAAACCGGCAGGCTTCGACTACCGGGAAACGAAGTACCGGGAACTCGCCTTCGGAGGTATCCACATCATCTCCCCCTCCCTCTTCCACCTGATGGACGATGGGCAGTGGAACGGCAAGTTCTCCATCATTCCTTTCTACTTGTCCGCCTGCACAAAGGTGCACATACAAGGCTATCCGCTGCAAGGATTCCGCTGGTTCGACATCGGCAAACCGGAGACACTGGCACAAGCGGAGGAATACTACAAACAAAAATAACAAGTAATGTAAAGCAGCCTAACATTACTTGTTAGCTCCCTTTACATTACTTGTTATCAAATCAACCTATGTACCATAGATTATCTATGGTGAAACTACGCCAACGCCAGTATCAGCAACTGAGCCGTCAGCACCCGCAGGAACATAGCCAGCGGATAGACTGTGGCGTATCCCACCGCAGGGGCATCGCAGGATGTCAAGTCCGAGGAATAGGCCAATGCAGGCGGATTGGTGTTAGCTCCGGACAGCACACCTATCAGCGTATAGTAGTTCAGCTTCCAGAAATAGCGCCCCATGAATCCTGTCACCAGCAACGGAACGACCGTGATGATGGCCCCATAGCCAATCCACACATAGCCGCCTTCGTAGATAATGGTATCGATGAATCCCTTTCCTGCACCCAACCCCACGCAGGCCAGGAACAAGGCGATACCGATTTCGCGTATCATCAGATTGGCACTCGTCGTCGTGTAGGTTATCAGCTTATATTGAGGCCCGAAACGGCTGATGAGGATGGAAACCACCAACGGTCCGCCGGCCAGTCCCAGTTTCACGGGTTGGGGAATGCCGGGGAACATGAACGGCAGACTGCCCAAGATACATCCCAGGGCAATACCCAGGAAGATAGGAATCAAGTTGGGATGGTTGAGACGCTTCAGCGAGTTACCCAGCACCTTCTCCGCATGGCTCACGGCAAGCTCACTGCCTACAATCGTCACACGGTCTCCCATCTGCAACTGCAAGTGGGGAGTTGCCACCAGGTCCACGCCCGAACGGTTGATACGGGTGATGCAGGCACCGAAGTTGTTACGTATCTTGAGCTGAGACAGAGACTTGCCGTTCAGTTCCGGCTTGGTGATGAGGATGCGGCGTGAAATCAAGTTCTTGTCCTCCCGTTCCCACTCCACCGAAATTTTTCTTCCGAAGAAGGCAACAATGGCCTCCACATCTTTCGGGTTGGCAATGAACAGAATTTCATCCTGCATGTGCAGCACCGTATCGGCATTCGCCAGTTCTGTTTCCTGACTGCCGGTGTGCCGGATGCGGGAGATGACAAACGCACGGTTCAACAATGGTTTCACATCTCTGATCCGCTTGCCGTCTATTGCCTCATTGCGTATCTCTACCGATATGGGACGCACGGTCAGCTCCTGCAGATGGCCCAGCCCGTGCTCGGCATCCTCCTCTTCTTTTTGGGTGTTAATCCGCATGAAGAACTTCAAGGCAAGCAGCGCCAGGATGCAGCCCACCACACCCAGCGGATAGGCAACGGCATATCCGAGTGCGATTTCCGGAGCATCCACCCCGTTGAGGTCACTGTTTGCCTGCTGGGCAGCACCCAGACCGGGGGTATTGGTCACGGCTCCGGACAAGATACCCACCATCGTAGTAATGGGGATTCCGGTGGCAAAGTGCAACACAATGGTGATAACCACGCTGAGGAAGACGGAAAGCATTGCTACCATGTTCAGCGTAAGTCCGCCCTTCTTGAAAGCGGAGAAGAATCCCGGTCCCACTTGCAGACCGATGGAATAGATAAACAGTATCAAGCCGAACTCCTTCAGGAAGTGCAGCAGATGTTCGTCGAGGTTCATGTCGAAATGTCCGAAGACAATGCCCACAAACAAAATCCAGGTGACACCCAGCGAGATGCCTGCCACCTTCAACTTGCCCAGCATGATACCGAAGGTGATGACCAGGGACAGAATCAGGACAGAGTGTGCCACTCCTCCGCCCCAAAGATTGGGATAACCCTCAAAGAGGTTTCTTAATAGTTCCATAGTTTCTATCTTTAGTTTTTACTTTTCAGCCTTATTGTTTAATTCTTAATTCTCTATTTAAAAAGTGTATCCCCACAGAAATCACTTCTCCGGGGATACGCATTTCACACATAAAAAATAACTACTATTATAAAGGCATGTTGCCGTGCTTTTTCGGTGGATTGCTCTGATTCTTGTTGTGCGCCATCTCCAATGCCTGCACTAGCTTGTAGCGGGCATCGCGCGGCATGATGACCTCGTCTATGAGGCCACGCTCGGCAGCGCGGTAAGGGTTGGAGAACTTGCTTTCGTACTCCTTGATAATCTCCTGCTTCTCTTCGGCAGAGGACTTACGGTAGAGGATGTTCACCGCACCCTCGGCACCCATCACGGCGATTTCCGCCTGCGGATAAGCCAGGTTCACGTCGGCACCCGTCGGTTTGCTGGACATCACGATGTAGGCGCCGCCGTATGCCTTGCGGGTAATCAGCGTTATCTTGGGCACGGTGGCCTCGGCATAGGCATAGACAATCTTGGCGCCGTGGCGGATGATGCCGTTGTGCTCCTGCATCGTTCCGGGCAAGAAGCCGGGAACATCTTCGAAGGTTATCAGCGGGATGTTGAAGCAGTCGCAGAAACGGATGAAGCGTGCCGCCTTGTCGCTGGCATCAATATCGAGCACACCCGCCAGATAGGCAGGCTGGTTTGCCACGATACCTACCGAACGCCCGTTCAGGCGACCAAAACCGATAACGACGTTCTTGGCAAAGTGAGGCATCACTTCGAAGAAGTACTGGTTGTCCAGCACCGGTTCTATAATATCCTTGATGTCATAGGGCATGTTCGGGTCTTCGGGGATGACGGTCTGAAGCGCCTCTACCCGGCGATGGATATCGTCGGAGCAGGGAGTGAAGGGAGCATCCTCCATATTGTTGGACGGCAGGAAGCTCAGCAGCTCGCGGATGCTCATCAGTGTCTCCTCCTCCGTATTGCACATGAAGTGGGTAACGCCGCTCTTGCTGCTATGCGTATAGGCACCGCCCAGTTCCTCCTTGTCCACCTCCTCGTGGGTCACGGTCTTTACCACGTCCGGACCGGTGATAAACATGTGGCTCTGCTCCTTTACCATGAAGATAAAGTCGGTAAGCGCCGGAGAGTAGCATGCCCCACCGGCACACGGACCCAGAATAGCGGATATCTGCGGAATGACACCCGACGCAATGGTGTTCTGATAGAAGATGGAGGCATAGCCTGCCAAGCTGTTCACACCTTCCTGGATGCGTGCGCCGCCCGAATCGTTGAGGGCAATGACGGGAGCACCGTTCTTCAGGGCAAGCTGCTGCACCTTTACAATCTTTGCGGCATTCGTCTCGCTGAGCGAACCGCCATGCGCCGTGAAGTCGTAGGCATAGACAAATACAAGGCGGCCGTCTATCTTTCCGTAACCGGACACCATGCCGTCTCCGGCAATCTGTTTCTTCTCCATGCCGAAGTTGGTGCAACGGTGGTTCACGAACTTGTCCAGCTCATTGAACGAGCCTTTGTCCAGCAGCATGTCAATACGTTCGCGGGCAGTCATGCGGCCGGAGGCGTGTTGTTTCTCTATCTTGTCTACGCCCCCACCCAGCGAGGCACGTTTGTCCAGTTCCTCAAACTGGCGATATATTTCTTCTCTGTTCATATTTGCATTTACAATTTAGTGATTTATAATATACGGACTGAATGCGACTCGGGATTATTCCCCCTTTATCAACTCCAATTCAATCAATACTTGGTTAGCATTTACCGGTTCGCCCTCGCTCACGAGGATGTTGCGGACGATGCAGTCGGCATTTACCTTATAGTTACTCTGCATCTTCATGGCTTCCAGCACCACGGCAATGTCGCCGGCAGCCAGTCGGTCGCCCACCTTGACGGGGATGCTTACCACCTTGCCCGGCATCGGAGCCAAAATCTTGTCGCCCTGCTTCTCGTCGGCTCCTTTCTTCATGTGCAGATACTTGGCTTGCGTGCCTACAATGTCTACGTGGAAGGAACGCTGGAGCATGCTGATGTCATAGCTCTTGCCGCCCTCGCCGCGCACAAGGCCTGCGTTGAACGAGTTTCCGTTGTGCAGGATGGAGCAACTTCCGTTCTCCGCCATCACAATGTCCACTTCGTAAGGCTTTCCGTCAATGGTAAGCTGAACCTTATTTCCTTCCTTACCCACCAGGGTAATGTCTGCTATACGGTCTCCTATATGTATTTCCATTATTAATTATCCATTATCAATTATCCATTCCTTAAATCCTGAGCACTCCCTTCTGCAAGCCAAATTCCCTCCAACGGCTGATGGGGCGGGCATCGGGTAGCTGTGCCGAAACATTCTCCTCCAGATTAACCAGATAGTCCATATAGGCAGCTATCATGGCTATGTTCTCCAACTCTTCGTTGGCAGTGTTGGTGCGTACCAGCATGCGGGCGTTCTTCTCGATAAAGAGGGTGTTGTACTCTCCCTTCACAAAGTCGGGCACGTGCATGATGCGCTTCAGATAGGCAAGGTTGGTCTTTACGCCCGTAATCTTGTACTCGTAGAGCACACGGCGCATACGCTCGATGGCATACTGGCGGGTGGTTGCCCATACGATGAGCTTACCTATCATAGGGTCGTAGTAGATGGGAATCTCATAGCCGTCGTACACATAGCTGTCTATACGCACACCGATTCCGTTCGGCTCCGTCAGTTGCTTGATGACACCGGGAGACGGCATGAAGTTGTTTTCCGTATCTTCGGCACAGATGCGACACTCTATGGCATGACCGCGCTGGAACAGGTCCTCCTGCTTGAGGTGCAACACCTCGTCGTTGGCAATGCGGATTTGCTCTTTCACCAGGTCCACGCCTACCACTTCTTCCGTGATGGGGTGCTCCACTTGCAGACGCGTATTCATTTCAAGGAAATAGAAACGGCGGTTCTTATCTACCAAAAACTCGATGGTACCTGCACCGGAGTAGTTCACCGCCTTGGCTGCGGCAACCGCCTTCTCCCCCATCTCCCGGCGCAATTCCGGCGTAAGGAAGGGTGACGGGCTTTCTTCTACCACCTTCTGATTGCGACGCTGCACGGAGCATTCGCGGTCGAAAAGGTGGATAACGTTGCCGTGGTTGTCGCCCAATATCTGGAACTCGATGTGGTGGGGTTCTTCCACGAACTTTTCCAGATAGACCGTGTCGTCTCCAAAGGAGGACATGGACTCGGAGCGTGCCGTGTTGTAGGCTTCCACCACTTCGCTCTCGTTATGGATAAGGCGCATACCTTTACCACCGCCACCCATAGACGCCTTCAGCATCACGGGATAACCTATCTCGTTGCAGATGCGCACGGCTTCTTCGGCACTCTGCAAAGGTTGTTCCGTTCCGGGAACCACGGGTGCGCCTGCCGCAATCATTCGCTTGCGGGCAGCTATCTTGTCGCCCATCGCCTCCATCGTCTCGGCAGCGGGACCGATAAAGATAATCCCTTCCTCCTTGCAACGGCGGGCAAACTCTGAATTCTCCGACAAAAAGCCGTAACCGGGATGAATGGCATCGGCACCGCATCGCTTTGCCGTGGCAATCACTTTATCTATATTCAAATAACTCTCTTTTGCCACAGCCGGTCCTATCGGATAGGCCTCATCGGCATAAGCCACATGATGAGAGGTGCGGTCAGCCTCGGAAAAGACGGCAACCGTAAGCAGTCCCATCTCCCGGCACGAACGCATGACGCGCAAGGCAATCTCACCTCTGTTGGCAATCAATACTTTCTTAATCATTTTGCTTCTTCTTTAATATATAAAGGGTATATTTTGCTATTGCTGAACGAACGGCTTACTTCGTCCAGACAATGCGGACATATACAATCGGAAAAGTTCTGTTGTAGATACGCGCGCTGTTCCGAAGTCAATCGGACTGATGCGCAATGGCAGTGTAAAATATCATCGTGCATGCACTCAAACGTTGCACCACAATGCGGACATACCTTTAGCATAGGCATCCCTTTCTTCTTTAGATGTTAAACTAAAATTTTCGTACTGTCTTTCTAATCCCACGAGCAAAGGCAGCCTTTAATGAATGGCAGGTCTTCTGACTGACTCCTAATCCTGAAGCCTTCCCGATAGTTCAACACATATCAGTGGCGAGGGTGTTTTTCATGATTTAAAACGGAGTTTCACAGCAGCGGGACTGTCCGGGATTTACACCCGATTCCCTTTTAATCCAGATAATAGAAACATGCATCCGGAACCAATTCGTGGGCAAAGATAATGGAAACCGGATGCAATGCAAAAAATCAGACTACATATTTATTGGTATTTTCAAATTTCCCTTCATATATCAACAGATATCTATTGACTGTTACCGTCTGAAACGGTAAGTAATATCTTCCATCCTTCCCTGCTCTATGCGATAGAGACGCTGGTTGGTATGCTCCGATTTCAAGCCGCCAAGACTTTCGACGTACGGTCCCAACTTGATATACTGGAAGTACCGTGTATCCAATCTTTCGGGAAGCTCCTCCTTACCGGAGTACCAGCCTACCTTTACAGCAGGGAACGCCTGCCCGGAGGAAATGAACCTTGCCAGCCGTTCCACTTCCATCGGTTCGGCATCTCCCCCCATGAAGCAGACGCAAGTTGCCGCACTTCCATACTTTTGGAGAAGTGCGGAAAGGCTCTCTTCCGTCAGCAAGTCGCCCACATCCTCCATCAGATAGGCACTATGGCAGCCTTTGCAACGATTGGGACAATTGGATATATTGATGGCAAGCGTCACCTCGTCCGGTATCTCTTGAAATACGATGTCATAATCAGTGTACCGGAGCATAGTATCTTTGTGCGGCCTCCTTCTGCCGTGGCTGAGAAAAGTTGCTGACACGCTTCATGTAGCCGATGATTCGAGTCAAATAGTCCACATTATTGCTATGACATTTCGGGCATTCCTTCAAGTAACGTTTGTCTATATGATGACAGTCATTGCAGATGGTGTTCGGAATGTTGAAGGTGAAGTAGTTGCAGCCCTCGGTAGCGGCTACCCGGAGCAGCTGTCGGTACTGCTCTTTGCTCAAATGTTCTTCCAGATTCATGTGCAGTGCAGAGCCTCCGGTCAGATGCTCGATGTAGCGGCGACCGTGCAGGCGGAATTTGTCCACAATGTTCAGCGAGCTATCTTCCACAATGTAGAAGTAGCTGTTGTAGCAGTCGCGGAATGTCTGGAACCCGGCTTCCCTATCCCACTTGGCATGTTTCACACCGACGTTCTCGGCGGGAATCATCTCGCAGTTGAACAGCAGGTCCTTGCTACGGTATTTCTTGTTGTACTTCTCCACAATACTCAATATCTCCTGCACGAAAGCTTCGTATTTAGGATTATCATTGATGTCTATGCCCATGAACTGTGCAGCTTCCACCAGCCCGTTCACACCGATAGTCAGATACTGGCGTCCGAGGTTGATGTATCCCGCATCGAACAGTGGCAGCATGCCTTTACTCTGCAACTGTTTCAGATTCTCATTATAAGCCATCTGCACTTTGTGCACCAGGTCTACCACTTCTTCAAGGAAGAAATGATAAAGCAGCCCCGA
>ULLS01024411.1_pt1 | contig 9413 bp, 9 predicted proteins | sample 1951471 | NCBI WGS metagenome assembly ULLS01 (sample SAMEA4835532, study PRJEB28245) | human gut metagenome | biome: gut microbiome; material: fecal sample | place: Denmark | collected 2008 | reverse complement strand
GTTGGAACAGTCCCGAAGATTTCAACGAGTATCTTGCCGTGTCGCCCGATGACAGATTCGACTATGCTCAGGTATATGAAAATCAGATTATAGATGCGTCGCATCCGCCTCTCTATTACGCACTTGTTCACACGGTCTGTTCGTTCTTTCCGGGCGTGTTCTCAAAATGGTTTGCCTATTCAATAAATGTGCTTGCCATGGCAGGCATTTTGATTATGCTTTATAAAATCGGACGGAAAATCACGGGCAACAATCTTTACGCCTTGATCGGTGTGGGGGCATATGCTCTGAGTATTGCGTGTATTACCACGACAATTTATCTCAGAATGTACGCAACGCTTACCTTCTGGGTGCTTGCGTTCGTTTATATGAGCATAAAGCTCTATGAAAAAAAGAACACCGTCGGCATAAAGGACTGCATTCTGCTTGCAGTTACAGTGCTTTGCGGTGTGCTTACCCAGTATTATTTCATCCTCTTTGCAGGACTTACGGGACTTGTTTTCCTTGTGCTCAAAATCAGGGAAAAGTGCGGTAAAGACCTCATTAAGTACATTATTGCGGCTGTTGTGGGTGCAGGACTTGCACTCTGCATTTATCCGTACATAATCTCGAATATACTCGGCGGCAACCGTGGACTCAGTTCGCTTGATATGTCGGCGCTTGATATGATTACGGTTGTGACCTACGTTTTCTACAAGCTTTGCACCTATGTTCAGATTCTTGCAAAGGATATGTTCATCAATCAGGTTTGGCTGCTCGGACTTTGTACAGCCGCAGTTATCGGATTCGGAATTTATTTCCGTTTTGTGAAAAAGGTAAAAATTCCTAAAAAGGCGATGTTTGCCGTAGTTCCGGCAGTTTGCTATTTCATCGGCATTTCACTTGTTTCACCGTTTAACAGTGACCGCTATGTTATGGCGTCACTTCCGCTGATTGCGATGCTTTTTGCATTCTCGTTCATCAGAATTTTCACACTTTTCAAAAATCAGAAGATACGCCTTGCCGTGCCTGTATGCATTTTGCTTGCGTCAGTCACAGCGTTTGTTACGGTTAAGCCCTATTACACATACGGCAAAACAAATCTCTATGAGCCAAAGACAGACAACTGCATTTTTGTCGGAACTGCAATGCTTGAATGGAACAAGTGTATTGACAAGTTTATGAACTACGACAGCACAATGATTGTTCAGAGTTCAAAGTTCTCTCCGACTCTCGGTGATGAGCTTGAAGAATTTGCCGAAAAACGAGGAGTTATCACCAACGGAAAGGTTTCTTCGCTTGCCGAGGCATTTATGTTTAACGGCGACACAAATAAGCAGGAAACCGACAGCATGGAAAAACTCAAAACGGACAAAAAGCTTGCGTCACTTGACGAGGTAACGGTTTATGTTTCCCGCCTTGCAGACAAAGATGATGTGCTTAAATACATAACGGAAAACACAAAATTCAAGAATTATGAGCTTATTCAGGCTGATTACAGCTTTGAAGATTTCTACAACTGGTACGACTATTTTGTTGAAACCGAGTCGTATTGCAATGTTTATCGTTTTTATTAACAGAGGTGTTTAAAATGAATTCGGATAAAATCGATCGCAAAAATTCTATCGGTGTAGCATTTTCGGGCGGCGGACTTCAAGGTATTGCTCACATCGGTGCTGTTCAGGCTCTTTATGAACTCGGAATCCATCCGCAGTATGTTTCGGGTACAAGCTCGGGTGCGGCAATGGCGGCAATCGTTGCAATGGGCTGTGATTCCGATGAAATGAAAAGAGTTGCAAAAAAGCATTGGAAAACTCTTGCCGAAATCGACAACGGCCTTATTTTCAAATCTCTTGCACAGCTTATTCTAAATAAAAAGATTCAGAAAGACGGCATCAAGTCGGGTGAACTGATTGAAGATGTTATCCGTGACATTATGAATGAAAAAGGAATAACAGGCTTTGAAAATCTTCCGATTAACCTTTCAATCTGTACGGTTGACACGCTTACAACCGATGAATGTATTTTTACAACCAAGGAAGAAAATCTTGAAAACGAGCATATTCACTACATAACAGGCGCTCCGCTTGAAACTGCTGTTCGTGCAAGTATGTCGTTCCCTGCAATTTACACAACCTGTCCTTATGACAAGTACAACTTTATTGACGGCGGTTCAAAGGACAATTTGCCCGTAAAAATTCTGCGTGATATGGGCGTCGGCAAGGTTCTTGCAATCGGCTTTGATATTATGACCTACAATCCCGACGCAGGCCTGGGCGGTCTTATTAAGGTTATTTGGCGTGCGCTTGATGTTTATTCAATTGACGGTACAAGGGAGTCAAAGAAAATGGCTGACCTCGCAATTGATATCAAGAACGAAAACACACAGCTTTTCTCAATGGACAGCGTTGACGAAACCATTCAGGAGGGCTATGATGCGATTATGGCTCACAAGGACGAAATTTTAAAGGTTTTCGGTGAGCAAAACAGTGCGGAATAATTAAGATTAAAGAGGACTTCTTTTTTGAGAAGTCCTTTTGATGTAGATGAAACGAGGATTTTATGTTAAAAATTTTGAATAAAACCCGAAAGGTATCGGGCAAAATGTCCGTACCAAAACAAATTATGACAACATTCTTTGCTCTGCTTTTTGGCGGTGGCATGGGAATTGTCGCAAAGTTTCTTGATTTGAACAGACTGCCGAGCTTTCTCGATTGGCTTGATTTGTCAAACTTTTTGGGCAGAACGGCACCGTGGATATTTATTGCCGTGTGCCTTGCCGTATTCAGCAAATCTCCCTTAAAAGCAGGAATTAATGTTTTTGCGTTTTTTGTGGGAATGTTAATAGGGTACTATGTGTGGACAAGTGTTTTTGCAGGCTTTTATCCCGATATTCCGTACCTTATGAGGTGGCTGATTCTTGCTGTTGTATCGCCGTTTTTGGCATTTCTGATTTGGTATGCAAGGGGACGGGGTGCGCTTGCAATCGGAATTTCTTCCGTACTCATAGCAATATTCTGTTGCTTTGCATTTAATCTCAACTTTGCCGATTTCAGAATTCTGTACTTCCCCGAATTTATACTTTGGCTTGCAAGCATCGGAATTTTGTTCAAGGATGTAAAACAGAGCGCATTTTCCCTGCTGATTTCAATTCCCGTTGCCCTTTCGTTTGAATACACGGGACTTCTCGGAATTATCGGCATTGGTTGATATTTTTAAATCTCTGTTGTATAATCTAAGTGCAGGTTATTTGCATCTCTAAAGTGATGTAAATAATCATAGAAATTCAAAATGAGAAAAATGTAAGAAATTTGCAGGAGGGTGATTTTTTGTGGATATCAGCGTTGGCGACAGAGTTGAGATGAAAAAACAGCACCCATGTGGTTGCAAAACCTTTGAAATTCTGCGTGTGGGAATGGATTTTAAGATAAAATGCGAAAAATGCGGCAGAGAGGTTATGGCGCCCCGTGCAAAGATTGAAAAAAATATTAAAAAAATTTTGACGGAGTAGGATATATATGTTTGAAAAAATCGAAATATTTGACAAAAGGTACTCCGAGCTTTCCGAAAGGCTCTACCAGCCGTCAGTAGCGGGCAATCCCGAGGAATATCAGAAAATTATGAAGGAAATCAAGTCGATTGAGGAAATCGTTTTGACCTACCGTAAATACAAAGAGGCTGTTCAGACCGAAAAAGACAGCCTTGAAATTCTTGAGGAAACAAGCGACAAAGAGCTTAAAGAGCTTGCTCAGATCGAGCTTGATGAGGCTAAGGATAATATCAAAAATCTTGCGGAAGATTTGAAAATTCTGCTTTTGCCGAAGGATCCGAACGATGAACGGAATGTTATCGTTGAAATCCGTGGCGGTGCAGGCGGTGAGGAGTCGGCTCTGTTCAGTGCGGTTCTGTTCAGAATGTACTCGATGTATGCCGAAAAAAAGGGCTTTAAAATCGAGATTATCAATGCCAATGAAACCGAAATCGGCGGTTACAAGGAAATTTCCTTTATGATTGAGGGCGAGGGTGCATACTCACGCTTTAAGTACGAAAGCGGTGTTCACCGTGTTCAGCGAGTACCCGAAACCGAAAGTCAGGGCAGAGTTCACACATCGACAACAACCGTTGCGGTTTTGCCGGAGGCAGAAGATGTTGAGCTTGAAATTGATCCGAATGACCTCAAAATTGACACCTTCCGTTCAAGCGGTGCAGGCGGTCAGCATATCAACAAAACAAGTTCCGCAATCCGAATCACTCACTTGCCCACAGGTATGGTAGTTGAGTGTCAGGACGAGAGAAGTCAGTACAAGAACAAGGACAAGGCTCTTAAAGTTCTCAAAAGCCGGCTTCTCAAGGAAAAACAGGACAAACAGGCGAGTGAAATTGCCGAAAACAGAAAAATGCAGGTAGGTACGGGCGACCGCAGTGAGCGAATCCGCACATATAACTATCCGCAGGGCAGAGTAACCGACCACAGAATCGGTCTTACCCTTTACAAGCTTGAAGAAATTCTCAACGGCAGCCTTGACGAAGTGATTGACGCACTTGTTGCCGCTGACAGAGCCGAAAAGCTCAAAGAAAGTATGGAAAAATAATCCGGTGATAATTGTGAAAACATTGTTGTTAAAAAATACAGAGGAAGATATAAAAACCGCAGCAGAGTTGCTTAAAAACGGCGGTGTTGTAGGAATCCCGACCGAAACAGTTTACGGACTTGCAGCTGACGCACTCAACCCCGAGGCCGTAAAGAAGATTTTTAAAGCAAAGGGCAGACCCGGGGATAATCCGCTGATTGTCCACATCTGCGATTTTTCCGATATTGAAAGACTTAACCTTGTGACGAAAATCCCCGACACGGCAAAAAAACTTGCCGATGCGTTCTGGCCGGGACCGCTCACAATGATTATGAAGAAGTCGGATGTTATTCCGAATGAAGTTTCGGCAGGACTTGACACGGTTGCAATCCGTTTTCCGAGCCATAAAACCGCACAGGCGATTATCCGTGAATCGGGTACGGTTCTTGCCGCACCTTCGGCAAATATTTCGGGCTCACCCAGTCCGACAACCGCACAGCATGTTATGAACGATATGGACGGCAAAATCGACGCTGTTCTTGACGGCGGTGCAAGTGAGGTAGGTCTTGAAAGCACGGTAATTACTCTTGCGGGAGATGTTCCGAGGGTACTTCGCCCGGGCGGAATTACGGTTGAAATGCTCGAGAGTGTTCTCGGCAAGGTTGAAGTTGATGATGCGGTTTTGCACAAACTTGCAGACAATGTTAAGGTTGCAAGCCCCGGTATGAAGTACAAGCACTATGCGCCAAGGGCGAGAGTAATACTTCTTAATTGCAACGATGAGCAATATATTGATTATGTAAACAAAAAGGCGGCAAAGGGAGTTGCTGCACTCTGTTGTGACGAGGATATTCCGCTTTTGAAAACTCCCGTTTTCTCTCTCGGAAAACGAAACGACTATACAAGACAGGCTCACACGCTTTTTGACGAGCTTCGCAGAATTGATGAGGACGACAGCGTTAAGGTTGTCTATTCAAGACTGCCAAAAACGAACGGCGTAGGAATGGCGGTTTACAACCGACTTATAAGAGCGGCAGGCTTTGAGGTGATTAACCTTGAACAGAATTAAAATTGTCGGTCTTACGGGACAGAGCGGTGCGGGAAAAAGCACGGTTTCGGCATATTTTGCCAAAAACGGGATGTGCGTTATAAATGCTGACGAGATTGTAAAAAATCTTTACACTCCCGATTCCGTATGCTTAAAGGCTGTTTCGGGTGTTTTCGGTCAGGATATTATCCTTTCTGACGGCAACATTGACAGACCGTTGCTTGCCAAAAAGGCATTTTCAAGCAAAGAAAACACACATTTGCTCAATTCAATTGTTCATCCGTTTGTTACATATGAATTTATGCAGATGGCGAAACAGGCTCAGACAGACGGCAAAAGCGTTGTGATTTATGACGCTCCTCAGCTTTTTGAAAGCGGTGCCGATGTGTTTTGCGACCTTATTGTAAGCGTTACCGCTAAAAAAGAGATAAGGCTTGAGAGAATCTGCAAAAGGGATAACATTGACATTTCCCGTGCAGAGCTAAGAATGTCTGCACAGCTTGACGAGGAATTTTTCAGAAGTCACAGCGACATTGTCATTGAAAACAATTTTTCTATAGAGCAAGTCGAGCTTGCCGCACAAAAGGCGGCAGAGGTTATTAACAACCTGATGAGGTGATAGGATGCCCCAATCAAGGCGATATAAAAAGAAAAAAAGTGCAGGAAAGGCGATTTTGGCATGGATAATTGTGCTTGCAATTCTTGCGGCGGCAGTATTCGTGTTTGTTTCATTTTTTTATGAGGACACAAAAAATAAACTCGATAAAATGAATTATCCGTGTACCTACAGCACATATGTTGAAAAAGCCGCCAAGGATTATGACCTTGATCCTGCGTTGATATATGCCGTAATCCACACGGAAAGCGGCTTTGACCCGAAAGCCGAATCGGGAGTCGGAGCGAAGGGTGTTATGCAGATGATGCCATCGTCCTTTGAGTGGCTGCAGGAGCAAAGAGGTTGTGCGGGACAGTACACCGAGGATGACCTGTTTGACCCCGAAATCTGTATTGATTACGGAAGTTATCTTTTAAAATATTTTTACGATTATTACGGCACGGAACGCTCGGCAATTGCCGCATATAATGCCGGCTTTGTCGTAAGCGACTGGCTCAACGATACTAATTACAGTTCGGACGGAAAAAATCTTGATTCCATTCCGTATCCCGAAACAGAGAATTATGTTGACAAGGTTGAAAGTGCCAAGGAAATGTATATAAAACTTTATTATTCACAATCTAATTAAGTGCAAAGATGTTCCGATGCCTTTGGCGGCGGATTTCAAAATAAAATGGTTTTGCCGTGTTTTACGGCACAGAAAGGACGGTTATTATGGCTGAAGAAAAGTCAAAGACAACTTTATTAAAGGAAAAAATTATGATGACCGAACCGAAGGGCGTTAAGGCTCTTTCGGAGGAAGAAATTAAAAAGGCAGACAGCTTTTGCAACGGTTACAAAAAGTTTCTTGATAACTCACCCGTTGAGCGTGAGGCTGTTCGCTATACTGTTGAGCTTGCCAAAAAAGCAGGCTTTGCAGAGTATGAGCAGGACAAAGAATATAAGGCAGGCGACAGGCTCTATTATGTAAACCGTGACAAGGCTGTTGCTCTTGTTGTAATCGGTAAAAACGGTGTTAAGAACGGTGCAAGGCTTGCAATCGCTCATATTGATTCCCCGAGAGTTGACCTCAAACCGAATCCTCTTTTTGAGGCAAACAATCTTGCATTCTTTAAGACTCATTACTACGGCGGTCTTAAAAAATATCAGTGGACAACAATTCCGCTTTCACTTCACGGTTCGGTTGTAAAGCTTGACGGTACAAGAGTTGACATCTGCTGGGGCGATGATGAGAACGAAAGCTGTTTCTGCATTACAGACCTTCTTCCGCACCTTGCAAGGGAGCAAGCGTCAAAGCCAATGGCAAAGGCAATTGAGGGCGAAAACCTCAATGTTATCCTCGGCTCTCGTCCGTATGATGCAGACAGCGACGAAAAAGACCTTGTAAAGCTCAATGTAATGGCTGTACTCAATGAGAAGTACGGTATCTGCGAGGGTGATTTCCTTTCGGCTGAACTCTGCCTTATCCCGTCTTTCAAGTCAAGAGATATCGGTTTTGACAGAAGCATGATCGGCGGTTACGGTCATGATGATAAGGTTTGTGCTTATCCGGCTGTTATGGCGGCTCTTGATGTTGAAATGCCCGAGCAGACTTGTATCACATATCTTACAGACAAAGAAGAAACAGGCAGTGACGGCAACACAGGTATGCAGAGCGACTTCCTCCGTTTCTTCATCTATGACCTTGCAAAACAGGACGGTGTTGACGGCTACCGTGTTCTTTCAAAAAGCACCTGTCTTTCTGCCGATGTAAATGCAGCATTTGATCCGACTTTTGCGTCTGCATATGAGGCTAACAACTGCTCATACATTAACAACGGTGTAATTATTTCAAAATACACAGGTCACGGCGGAAAGTATGACACATCAGATGCGTCTGCCGAATATATGGGAAAAATCAGGGCTATGCTTGAGAACAACGATATTCTCTGGCAGGTCGGTGAGCTCGGCAAGGTTGACGGCGGCGGCGGCGGAACAATCGCAAAGTATGTTGCCAATATGAATGTCGATGTTGTCGATCTCGGCGTTCCCGTGCTTTCAATGCACGCTCCGTTTGAGATTGTTTCCAAGACAGATGTCTATATGGCATACAGAGCATTTTTTACATTCTTTGACGCCAAAGACTAATTTCCGAAAAAAATAAAAAAAGACTTGATTTTTAAGTTAAGTTGTGATATTATACTAATTGCGGCTGATAAACAGTCGCATATGCGCCGGTAGCTCAGCTGGATAGAGTGTCTGACTACGAATCAGAAGGTCGGGAGTTCGAGTCTCTTCCGGCGCGCCAAAACACCATTTGCCTTTTCGCAGATGGTGTTTTTATTTTTATACCGATTTTACCGCTTTTTAATTATCGGACAGATATTGCAACAGTGCCGAGGCTGATAAAATTTCGGCTTCATAATTCTCCGCAAATAGGGAACAATAATCAAAAATAATTTACGGAGTGGTAATTGTGACCGAAAATATACAGAAAAACGAATTTGAAGATTTAATTAAATCAGGAAAGCCTGTTCTTGCGGATTTTTACGCAATATGGTGTTCACCGTGCAGAATGCTTGCTCCGACAATTGAAGAAATTCACAGTGAGTACAGCAATTGTTTTGAAACCGTCAAGATAAATGTTGACGAAAATCCCGTGCTTACGGAGCGTTACGGCATTTCGGGAATCCCTGCACTTTTATTTTTTAAGGACGGAAGGGAAGTTTTCCGTATGTCGGGAGTTCAGACAAAGGAAAGAATAATTTCCGCAATCTCAGAAAAGATGGGTGAGAGCCTTGTATGATCTTGTAATTGTCGGCGGAGGTGCGGCAGGACTTACGGCGGCGCTCTATGCCTCACGGAGCGGACTTGACTGCATTGTGCTTGATCCTGCATCACCCGAGGGCAGTTCAATTGCCCTCACGGATGCGGTTGAAAACTACACGGGCTTCAGTGATATTGCAGGCTTTGACCTCATTCAGCACTTTTATTCACACGCAAAGTCATTCGGTGCAAATTTTGTCAGACAATCCCTTGTCGGCATAAGAAAAAATTATGACGGTTTTATCCTTGAATGTTCCGACAGCGAGGTCAAGACAAAATCTGTTATTCTCTGCATGGGCGCAACCCACAAAAAATTGGGAATTGACGGTGAAAATAAGTTTGAAGGCAGAGGAGTAAGCTATTGTGCCGTGTGTGACGGCTATTTTTTCAAAGA
>ULLS01032064.1_pt1 | contig 9563 bp, 12 predicted proteins | sample 1951471 | NCBI WGS metagenome assembly ULLS01 (sample SAMEA4835532, study PRJEB28245) | human gut metagenome | biome: gut microbiome; material: fecal sample | place: Denmark | collected 2008 | reverse complement strand
AAATACGATTGCATGAAAATCGTATTTTTCAAAGAGGAAGAAACCGGCTGTAATGGTTCTTCTCGTGCTGAAATGAAATTCTTTGAAGATTGTCGCTATGTAATCCAATGCGACCGTCGAGGAAACTCTGACCTGATTACCAATATCGGTTGCTCAGACTTATGCAGCGAGAAATTCATTCAAGATATAGACCCTGAAAAATGGGGCTATAAGGAGGAAACCGGCATGATGACTGATGTTGAAGCCTTGAAGGAACGGGGGTTATCCGTATCTGCAATCAACATGAGCTGTGGTTATTACAATCCTCACACAGACGAGGAAATCACAGTGAAACGCGACCTTGAAAAATGCTGGAAATTCGTTCAGCACATAATCGAGGACTGTACCGAAACATATCCCCACGAAGTTGGAGACAATGGTTGTTTCGGTTATGATGAGTGGGAAATTGAAGATGAAATACATTCGATTATACAGCAAGACCCCACAATGACCGCTTCCGACCTCTACGATATGTATCAGACCAATTTCCCCATGCTCAGACTGGAGGACTTTGAACGTATCGTAGCAGATCATCAACTTTGGTATGATGACGAAGAAGAAACACTAACTCAAACATTCAAACCCGATGGCAAAGAAACAGACAAAGAAGACTTCATCTTCTAAGCTTACTATCGAGCATCGTGGCCCATCTATATTTGAAGTGGCCTATCAGGTGCATCATACGGTAGCCCGATGTTGTGCTTACTGTGGCAGACCTATGACACCATCCGACGTGAACGATTATGGCAGCCTCTGTGAACGCTGCTATATGAAAGAATACTATAACGACTGAAAACAATGGATATAAACAAAATCATTTTTTCAAGGACGGCACCGGCTAAGAAGGTGGAGATTGTGAAAGCTCTCTCCATCTCCCAAATGCTGTCCATTACCCCTGAAACCATAACAAGAATGGTTAAGGAGACCGGTTCAAGCATAAGCAAGAGCCGAAACAAAGAGCTTCGCATATCATCCGACCTCAGAACCGGGAACAACTGGAACTCTGAAATCGAGGGTATAAGACTCTACAAAGGTCATCTATCGGTGGACTTTTATCTGCAATTTGAGAACACCGATACTAACACCAATGACAGCCTCGAAAATTTCCTGAACAAAGGGGATTATCGGGGTAGCGTAATCAGAAGCGACAGATATGGCAACGATCGTCATTACTACTTCACATACAACGAAGCTGACAAAGCCGAGTTTGTGAAATCTCTGCTTCTGGAGTATCTCAACCGTAAATACAAAGACAAGCTATGACACAAGAAGCAACTCTGGAGATGGCTAAGTACATTTGGAAAATAATCTGTATGGGCGGTGCTGTCTCTATGTCTTGGGGAATTGACACAGATTCCCTGAAGATAATTGAAAACGGAATCAGCTTTCATGTTCAAGGTTTAAAACTCCGAGGACTGGTAGAAATCATATATGATGAAGCCGCCGACTATTTCAAAGTAAGTTTTGTGAAAGATGAAAATCCCACAGAACGAGAAACCTTAGAAGATGTTCCTTTTGATGAACTTGTCCGTATCATAGATGAGAAGGTAGAATATACCGGTGCGGATTATACGGAACGGATTAAGAGAGAATACAAACTCTCCTAAATCTACAAATATCGCACATTCTCAACCCTATGAGAAGTGGGAACCTGACGTTTTATTCGGGTTCCTGCTTTTTTCTTGACTATTGAACGACCGTTTAACAACCGAGAAATATGTTAAAAGAACCTTCATACATCGCCTACCTGAGACAGTCCACAAAGAAACAGGAAATCTCAGGACTTGGCATTGAGGCACAGAGGGAGATAATTCAGAACTACCTCCGTGATAAATCTCTCACTGCTGAATATGTTGAAACGGAGAGCGGCAAGAAATCCGACAGACCCGTACTTAAAGAAGCTCTCAAACATTGCAGAAAGATTGGAGCTACCTTAATTGTGGCTAAACTTGACAGGCTATCCCGAAATGTAGCCTTCACGAGCCGTCTCCTTGAAAGTGATGTGGAAATCATATTCTGTGATTTTCCCGAAGCAAACAAATTAGTCCTGCATATCATAGCGTCGATAGCTGAATATGAAGCAGGACTGATCTCTACCAGAACCAAGCAGTCCCTGAAAGCAAAAAGAGCAAGAGGGGTCAAGCTTGGGAAACCCGAAAACCTGACAGACAATCTCGAAGCTGCCATTCAGAGAAGCAACGAGACCAACCGACAGAAAGCACTTGACAATCCAAACAACCGAAGGGCTATTGCATTGCTCCGTACATTGGTTGATAAAGGAATGTCCCTGACCAATATGGCAAGGACTCTCAATGAGGAAGGTTTCGTAGCTCCTAAAGGCGGCAAGTTCAAAGCCTCTCAGGTATCAGTATTACTCAAACGCTATAATCTCAAATAATCATGGACACAAATTATGTAATCATCCTCGACTTCTGCGGTGGCTATCTCAACATCATCCACCTGTCAGAAGAAGAGAAGAAAGAATCCGAGAAATATGAGGATTTTGAATCATTCCTCAGCACTCTCGAAAAAAAGTATGGCTTTCGCCTCAGTGATTGCCAGTGGATGACAACCGAAACTCTTCAGGTGTATCGCTACGAAAACGGAAAGGAGGTGAGCCATGCCTAACTGGGCCTACTCGATGTACCATGCGACAGGTGATAAGGAGCAGTTAAAGAAGCTCCACTCCCTCATGGATGAACTGGAGTGCATGAAGGATCCGGGACTACATGACAATGGCTTCGGATCTACATGGCTTGGAAATCTGGTTATCAAGCTCGACGGAGACTGGGAGAAAATTTATTGCAGAGGCTCATGGGACAATCTGCTACTGCATGACGATGGTACAGTATCGTTCGGCGTTGAATCAGCATGGGGAGAACTCAATGAAGTCCGAGAGTTCATCGAAGAAAAGTTCCCCGGTGTTAAGCTCTATTTCCAATGCGAGGAATCAGGCATGGGGATTTATCAGACAAACGACGATACCGGAGAATACTTCCCTGAAAAGTATTATCTGTGGGTCGAGAATGGAGAGTCGTTGTACCATGAAACCCTTGAAGAACTGATAAAGGACGTTGAAAGCGCAACCGGTTCAAAGAATCTCAAGACCCTCGACTCATGCAAGAAAGCTCTGGAAACATACTCCAGAAACCACAGCGACCTCTGCTATACATTGGCTGAGTTTGAGGTGGTGGAGTGATAACCAACAATTAAGATATGTGGCCTTTGCTGCATATCTTTTTGTTTTCACCGTTTCAGAATGACATAAAAGCCTAATATGTGAGAGAATAAATGCTCAAGAAGAGTGTAAAATCCAAAAAATTTAGCTAACTTTGCAATACCATTCGGGGAGAAATCCGAGTGGTCAAGAAAAGCGTTAGCTTTCTTTCGAGGTCCGGAGAAATCGCCAAATTACATCCACAAGACCCTAGGAAGAAGGATTTACGCTCTTCTGTTTTGTCTTTTGCATCATGCGACGGGCGTGAAGCCTGTCATACGCATAGACTCAACAGAGAGGGCATTTATTCTTTCTTTTTCATGGGTCTTAGGCGTTTGGCGATGCCTTCCGGGTCAAGAAAAAGATGATGAAGTCCTCTCTTTTCTTGTTCATACAATATAACCGCTGAATCCGGAGGGCAATAGGCACTGATATAGGCTGCTTAAAAGATGGATCTGATACTTGACCTCTTAATTTGCGTAATTGTCCTTGGCCTTGTGGTGTATCTACTGCAACGTCGATTGGGAAAGAACATCAGCGAAACTGCCGAAGTCTATGGAAAGGTGTTCTCGGATAAAGACGTGTATAATCTGAAGATGATACTCATCCCATTATCCGGATGCTTTCTGATGGCAATATTATGGGCAGTCGTGATGTACGGTATATGGGAAGTTTCTGAAAAAATAATCACTCTTTTGGCTGCTATTATCCTCGAAGCAGTTTTAGGATTTGTGTATATCAAGCTCTGCACTAAGGCGGCTCAGGATTTCGAAGGATATGGGAAGAAGTTGTTTGATGCAGTCCGTATCTATACGTTTGCTCCAGTCATCCTAGGCATTGGTTTGCTCCTGTTTTTATTATTTGGCTTTCGCATACCTTTCTTCTGGGTAATTGCAACCCTTATGATAGCCTCGTTTATTCCCGTATATAAGAATTATCCGGCTCTAAAGGTAGAGTTCACAAAAGCTCTAAATTCCAATAAAGCATCATCCGTGTCAACACAGACAGTGCAACCTGCATCATCGGAAACACCAATATCGCGGCCTACTGCAAAGAAGCCCACAAAGCGTTGCCCCTACTGTGGTGAAGAAATTCTTGCAGTGGCGAAAAAATGTAAGCACTGCGGGGAGTGGCTTGAAACAAAATAAATTATTTAACTATGCTGACCTTAATTGTAATCATTGCCATCTGTGTCTGGGCATGGAATAAATATAAAAAGACACCAACGGTATATCCGAACTTTTTCAGCCGCAATAAATGGGTGAAGTGGAATCTCATTGTCCAAATTGCCGTTTCTATTTTTGTCGCTCTTGCAGGAGCAAATATGCTGAGTCAGGGTACAAGCTTTCTTATGGGTGATTGGATTGGGAATATTGTTGGCTTAATAGGAATTTCTGATTTCTCGGACCTTTATGGAATGGCACAAGAGTCAGAAATGTTCGACACATCCGAGAGAATGAGTACCATTTCAGAAATTACATCCCCACTTGTGATGGCCACAATGGTATCAAGCATCTGTGCCTTTGTCGTGCTGATCATTTCTCTGTATACCCTCATCAATCTCAAACAGAAAAAATTCGATGCCAACCGCTATTATATTCTCTCTGTAATAGGAGCTATTGGCATTGTCATATCAACATACTTGGTGAACTCAAAGGGCATGGAATTTCAAATAGAGGTCTTTGGTGGTGATCCTGACTCCGCTACCATAGGTTCTGTAATATACGCTGTTGGAGTTGCTGTTCTCTTGGGGTTCTTCCTAATGAAATATAAAAAGAACTTGACGGCAATATTTGAAGAAAGCGAGGAAGATGTAGAGCAGCTACAGGTAAATGACAATACCGTTGAAGCAGTATGCCCGATACCAGTACAAGAACCAGCAGAAGCTACAAAGCAGTGTCCATACTGCGGAGAGACCATTTTAGCTGTAGCTAAGAAATGCAAGCATTGTGGCGAATGGCTCCCGGAAGAGCAACCGGTGGTGGAGGAAGTAGAAATCAAATATATCCAATGTCCAATCTGCGGAGAAGATGTAGAAGAAGGTACAGAAATCTGTCCACATTGCGACGAGCGAATCTCCTAGTACATTATATTCAGAGAAATAGCATGAAAAGATTAGTTTCATTACTCCTGTCATTGGTGGCAGTCTGCATATCTTTTGCTCAGACTACTCCAAATATCTCCGGAGACTGGGATGGGCCAAATGACCTCATTCTTCATTTCACTTATAATCCTACTACTAAGAAAGTCAAAGTGGATTATTGCGGCATATACCGAGTCATGGAATGGAATCCAACAGTGAGGATTGAAAATGGCTATCTTGTCCTGACGCAAAGCAAAGATAGCGATGGCAATTCATTCAACGGGCGACTGCGGATAGAGTCAAAAGATAAAATGTCTGGAAGTCTTACCATGAGTAGCTATGGTGAAACGAGCTTCTCGGGTAATGCCTCATTTACAAGAAGCAAGACTCCCTATTATTCTGAAATGATGGGGATGCCCGGCAACAATCCAGACATCGACATATCACTTGAATCTAATGACCAGTCATCCGACTATGAACTAAATTACCAACCTCTGAGTAATGAGGCTGTCGTTCCAACCCCACAGGTTCCCGAATCTGTATGGAAGAAGAACTGGACATTTGGTTATGGCAAAGACAAGTTTGGTGATGAGAATAAATCAGATCCGAGACTCGTTGGTTCCAGTAAATTTGGCGGAGCAATATTCGTAATCACGCCCCTTAATGGAATCTTTATCATATTTGAATCAGCACAATGGGCTATAATCGATTATGATAATAGCAATCTCTCCATAAAGACTAAGAATGGAGAAATAAAGGAGATGGTCTTGAAGCAGGTCTCAAAAACAGCTTTCCAAATAACGAATAGGGAAGACAATTTCACGATGTTGGATATCCTTGATACCGGATATTTTAAACTGGCGTTGGAATTATCCGAATATGGCAGAGAAAGCAAAATTATTAATGCCGAAATAACTGACCAGACTATCGGTGTTATCAACGCAATGGAGTATTACTTTATGGACATTCCGGGCTTTCAGGAAGCTTGGGACTTTTATGGAGATTAACTAGTATGGAAAATAAAGAAACCAAAAAATGTCCTCATTGTGGCGAAGAAATTCTCGCCACCGCTAAGAAATGCAAGTATTGTAAACAATGGATTACCGAGACTACAATACCTGATGAAAAACAAATTCCAGAACAGACCACAGAACCTGAAACAGACTCTATTGACACCAATGATGTAGCGGATAAGCAAACGGTTAAAAAATCCACCAACCTTAAGAAATGGATTTGGATAGCAGTAGGAGTCGTGTTTATTGTAGCTATTATTGGAAAGATAATAATCTACAAAGATGATGCTGCGGAGAAAGAATCTGCCAGAATTGCTAATGAGCAGCGTGAACAAGAATGGATAGCTAAACATTCTTGTGCAGGCATTAATCCAAAGGAATACTCACAAGATGAAGATTATGTCAAAGCTGTTATTGATAAAAAAGGGACGATGGTGTATTCTAGCCGTGAACCTGACCGGAAAGTACAAATAACACTTCATGGCAATTCGGATATGGTAGAGATAATCGATAATGGGAATAAAATGACGTACTCTTATCGACCAAGTTTTGATTATGGAATAAGCATCGTCAATAGCGATGGTGATGGAATAGCTTGGATGTGGAATTATACCTCCGACCCATCATTGAAAGAGTTTAGGTATACTCTTACCTCAAAAGAATCTGACCCAGAAGATGAGTATGTAAAAGTATATCTTATGCAGTAAGGAGTATATGTTGATAATCGGTAATTCTTACTGAACGACACTTCTGAAAACTACATAGCCTCGACCTTTATTGGTTGGGGCTATTTTTGTATCTGGAAGTGTAAAGAAAAAAGAAAGGCCGTTATCAGTATCTCTTCGACCTGACTTAACCTTTCACGGGCGTATTGCTTTCATTGGGGAGACTAAAGCTGATCCCAATATATTGACACCGTTATCCGTCTTCCAATATCCTTCTGACCAATCTTCTTAAAGTCAGTGATACCGGGCTAATTTTTTGTTTTCTATAGCGAAGTCTTCAACTGCCCTCTACACATAAAGCATAGAGAGCAGAAGGACTCACGCTTAATTCTTATTCACATATAAGGATTTGAGGTATGTTTCAGCAGGTGTTTCTAGTGTTCCTAACTGAGATTTTTCAATGCTGCTAACGCTTCGATTAACTTGGCTTCATCCATTTGGTCCAACAGCGTAATGATTTGGGAACGATATTGAGTCTTGTTCCACTTCTCCATTTCCAGTGTTTGGGTCTCCGTAGCGGTGTCGATATATGGTTGCATCGTTTTGTAGCCCTTATGCCCTGTAGCTTTCATTACCACTTGCGGTGGAATACCCATTGCCAACGAACACGATACAAATGTTCTTCGCGCATCATGACATGAAATAATCTCATGGAAAGGATGCTGTTCTTCACGCCGTTCTGTTCCGACAAAGTAGGTGTCAACTATCATACGGTCGATTCCGGCTTCTTTTGCTGCGATTTTAATGTATTCGTTCATTTTTTGATTGGCTGGGACATAGAATATATGACCGTCAGAAGTGGGAGAATCTTTGTATTTGTTGTAGATAGCCAATGCACTTTCAGTAAGGGGAATAGTGATTCGGTCACTAGTTTTCTGTGTCACCATATCAATCCTGTCATCGCTGATATGCCCGACTTTGAGATTTGCCAAATCTGAATATCTCAAAGAGGTGAAAGCCATAAAGCACCACAAGTCCCTTGCCAGTCGAATATGCTGTTTTTCAAGCGGGAAGTTCATCAAGTGCATCAACTCATCATAGTGCAGGAATGTCACGGTCTTTTTCACGACCTTAAGATGGGGACTGAAATTCAAAACCTTTTCCGGTATTGAGTAGCTTTTCAAATCGTTTATCCAACGAAGAAACGCTTTGAGCATCACGAGCTGTTTGGAGACTGTGCGGTTCTTATAATCGTTCTTGGAATACCATTCTCTGAGTTTATACATCGTCTCTATGGTGATGCTGTCAACCCTTAAATGAGGCACCGCTGACATCAGATGATTGACTGCCTGAGTATATTTTTCTTTTGCGTCATCATCCCAGTTCTTTTCTCGCCCACATTCCGCTAGGAAATCCTGAAGGAGTTCTTTGATGGACTTTCGTTTGGTTGGTTTTATTTCGGTAATATCCATATCCTTTCTTCCAAGCCCCTCATTGACCAAATCCTTTAGCTCGGCCACTGTTGGAATTGCATTGTTCATCGAGAATTTCTCAAACACGAGGCCAATCTCCTGTTTGAAATCAGATATTCTTTCATTGATTTCAGCCGCAGTAAACTTTTTGTGTCCGATGATATGTGTAGTGCTTTTCTTTGCCTTTAAGCCATCAGAATCCCATTTGGCAGGGTCTGCATATACGCCGGTGATGAAGGTGGTTTCGCTTTTCTTACGATTCCATCTTACACGCACTGCCACCTGTTGAGTAATTGGTTTTATGAAGGGACGGACATTATATGAGATTTCTATCATTTTTAGAGGTATTTATCTGGTATATCGGTTTTTAGGCGCAAATTTAGAAAAATCCTCTCTTGAACGCAATAGGTACCCCCTTTGCTGACATTAGATAGTAATTCAAGATAATAATTGAGCCTTTTAGCAGCTGTAAATACCTAATATTTCAGTAGTTACATTCACCTAAATTCATATATTGTCAATCCATTCTTGTCGTCCTCTCCGCTAACCAGCTTGACTATCAAGCATTTACAAAATTCACACCCAATATTACACCCAGAAATGGCAGTAATATTGGGTGTTTTATTATCACCAAATGATATGTAGTGGGTGAGATAGAGAGATCGCAAACTTCATTTGATATTAATATTGTAGGATGCATTCTACTTGTCTCAAACCTTACTGGAGGCGATTCTCTGTAGGATATTTGTCCGTGCTTGGAATTCCTTCTGCATTAATTTTAGTCTGCGCATATGCGATGGCTTCACTCGTTATTCCATCCTCGTTTTTTACAACATCAAGAATCTTATCTGCAAGCCAAATGGTTAGCAATTCTTTCTCGTCTATTTCGAAAAGTTTTGCCATGATAGGAATCTGACTACGTTTTGCCTTTCGTTCACCACGCTCAATTTTACTATACATCGGAGTATCAATTTCCAGTGCAGCAGACAGCTGTCGCTGCAACAAGCCACGCTCTTCTCTAAGTTCTTTTATTTTATTTCCAAATATTACTGTCCGCTAAACTTTAGGGAAGAT
>ULLS01034031.1_pt1 | contig 9692 bp, 3 predicted proteins | sample 1951471 | NCBI WGS metagenome assembly ULLS01 (sample SAMEA4835532, study PRJEB28245) | human gut metagenome | biome: gut microbiome; material: fecal sample | place: Denmark | collected 2008 | reverse complement strand
TGTCAACGGATATTTTGACGAATATTATGCAAGCATCTCTTCGTTGCTGTTCACGCATTTTCTCTATCGTTTTTCCTTTCCCTCCTTCTTCACTTCATCCAGGCATTCCCGCTCACGCACCTTCCTTCTCACCTATTATCCCAAGGGCAATACCGCATAATTCTAAGTGCCGATACGGCGAGCGAGGTGCGGCAGATGCTAAGCCAAAAGCGCAGATAATACTTTGTGTATTATCGAGCATTTTGGCAACGCAGATGCCGTGCCGCAGCTGCCGGAGCGGTGCTTAAGCCGCAAGGCGGGAATTGTGCGGTGTTGCCTAAGGTCTATCTGAAATCAAAAAACGCCGGATATTTCCATTTCTCAGCTGCACCACAACAAAAAAGCAGCGGCCAGCAATCTGCCAGCCGCTGCTTACCTTATTATAATAGTGCTCCCGGATGTTCCGCTTCGCTTCATCTCAATTACTCTTCGCTGTCATCCGGGATATCTTCCTCAAAAGCATCCATCCAGCTTTCGTTGTGCCACTTATCTTTTTCACCTTTTTCCTTGGCGGCAACCTTCTGCCGTTGTGCCTGGTCGTTCATTATGGTGCCGATCGGGTTCAGCGCACGTTCTTCAATAATGTGGTAGAACAGCCCCATCGGGTTATTCACGTTGGGGTCCTTGGCGGCCTTTGCCCAAAACACATCGAAGTCCAGTTCATGCGCCATAGCTTCCATCAATGGGGTCAGGCTGCCATACTTTTCAATCACTTCATTCATGCAGGCCAGGTAATGCAGCCGCATTTCGTCTTTCAGCCCATTGCGCAGGCTGGAAGGCGATGGCACGCACCGCGCTGCCAGGTGGCGGTAAATTTCGTGGTAAGCGCCGCGCTGGCCGCTCGTCAACGTCTTTTCCAGGTATCCATCATCTACAAACTTTGCAAACTCTTTTCGCATATCCTGCCGTTTTACAATCGTTTCGGGAATCAGCTCTACCTTGGGCGGCTCAGGCTCCGGCATCGTTTGCTGCACCGGCTCGTCCATCACATGGTACTCCGCTTCCAACAGCTCCTCTTTGGGTTCTGCTGCCGGCTTTGCCTTGCGGAAAATATAAATGCGATAGTTATCCATATCCTCGCGCAGCACCTTGTTCAGGTACCGCGCCGGGCTGCGCATCGTCTGCGACCGGGGAATGATCTCCTGTGCATAGCGGGGTGCCACACCGGCCAGCCAACTGGTCAGCCCGCCGCAATCCAGGATGATGGCATTCATCTTTCCAAACACCGTTTTGTTGCCGCCGTCCTGCTCGCCATCGCCTGCCTGGATGGTGCAGCAGGCATCTGCCAACACATCAATGATCACTTCCACCGCGTGCAGCTCTTCGGGCGTAATCTCCGCGCGCAGCTGATCCATGCGCGCTTTCACAACAATTTCCTCCCGCAGCTCGGTGCGGTGGCGTCCAAAGGAATAGGGGATCGTTGTTTCCGGTGCCGAAACATAATCAAAGGTGATCACGCTGGGGTCATCCAGCAGCGAATCCTCAATCGCCACGGTGGGGCGGCCCTTCTTTTTGCTCTTTTTGCGCACTGTGCTGTTGATGCTGTCCAGGTTGGCCTGTGCGGCGGCATCATCCACCGGGTCAATCGTTACCACAAGCGAAAGAACCTTCTGCCCTTTTTTTTCGTACACATCGTAATTAAAAATAATATCCGTCTTTTCGTTAATTTCCGCCTTTGCCTTTTCCAGTGCCAGGCGGCGGAAATCCGACCATCGGTTGGCCGTATACGAAAGCTGTTCATACAGCATGCTCAGGTTCCATACCAGCGGTTCCCCGGCCGCTTTCTTTTTCAGGTACAGGCTCTGGTAGCTCTTGCACAGTTCGTAAATGCGGATGGAATAGGTGGACCGCATCAGCATGGTGTAGGTCACATCCATGGTGGTATACAGGGTTTTCAGCTGCACCAGGTGCGGTTTCAGCACCGGATCCAGCGTGATGGTCATGCGCGCGCGGCCCTCATCAATGCGCACTTTATCGATCCAGCGGAATGTTTCCACCGTAGAAGTTCCGTTATTCTTGATCCACTGGATGGGCGCGTTGGCCAGCTCCTCAATATTTTTGCGCACCTGCTTGTACAGCGCCCCGCTGTGCGGGTCCATGCCGGTCATCTTGATAAAATCATAAATGCTCAGCTCATAAGAGGGCAGGTCCGTATCCTCCGGCTTAATCATCGAAAAAATATGCAGCATCAGGCGCTGCTGGCTCAGCGTCAGGTTGTTGCGCGTCATCTGTACAAGGTCATTGGATTTACGAACGATGGTCTGGTCCCCGCGTTCTTCAAACGTAACGACAAACGGATCATCTTTTTTCTGTTTACTTGCCGCCATAAGCAGGGGCCTCCTATATCGGTTGCTGTATCCCGGGTGGTCACGCACATCATGCTAAACATTATAGCACATCCTGTTGTCCAGCGCAAGAATTGCAAATTTACACAGGGTTTCACCGCCATTACCCTGTGTAAAATGCAATACCCGCGTTGTGGTTTGCCATATATCCTGTGGGGGGGTGCAGCCCGGGTGCAGGTTACACAGGGTTTTATTGTGCTTTTCTGTCCTGCTGTTTCAGGGTTCTGTAACCTGATGGAATGGCAACACCAATTTTTTCCCGTTCTCCCCCATCTCCCGGCTTACCTCTGGTTGTTATTATGGCTTAGATGTTTAGTTCTATATTAGTAATAGGTAGAGCCTGTGTAATTTAACAACGCAAACCTGTGTGTTCAACCAACTGCAGCCTGTGCATTCCACCACCATTTTCCTGTGCGGAAAGCAACCTGCGTAAAGTTGCAAATAAGCCAAAAACAGCCAAACCTGTGTAAATTGCAACACGGGGAACGGGCCTATCCTGTGTGGTTTTCCAACAGGTACGCGGGTCACGGCGGGGCAGGGGAGCGGGAATACCCTGTGTAAAATGCAACTGTTCCGGGGGTAACCTGTGCGTTTTTCCAACGGTAAGCGGCATAGGGAAACAAGGCAATCCTGTGCGTTTTTCCAACACGTTTCGGGAATGTTCGGCACAGAATGCGGGCAATACCCTGTGCAAAATTGCAACAGCTCACAGCTGCTTCAAATAGATCAGTTGCAAATTTACACAGGGTAGCACCCCTATATTATAAGGTAAGTGCCGCACAGAATGGCGCGTGAGGGGTTGCAGTTTACACAGGATAGATTGAAAGCTGGGCGCTGGGATCTATCTGAAACGTCAAAAAGCTCGTCTGTTTCAGTAAACGCAGCCGGATTTTGTGCTTGCGAAAGATCCGCTATTTTCGTTGCTCTCAGATGCACCTCAGGAGCTGGCGCAAATAGAGATCGGCAAGGGGGAACCGGGAATCAGGGGCGGGGCAGGGGGGACAAAAAAGCGAATGGCATATCTGCAGCAAACCCGCACCCCGTTGTAAAGGGAGAACGGCGTCCCGTTGGCGGGCGTGCAATCCACCAAACACACACCCGCCGCCGCAAACACCGCAAACCGTTTGCAGGGGCGCGGTGTACCCATCGCGCCGCAAAAAAACGGGAACCGTGCGCCGCAAACCTGCCATCCCTCCCACAAGGCGCCCACCCAGCCGCCAGGCCCCGCCGCAAACAGGCGCATGCGAAACAAATAATTGCGCAAAAATAGGGAAATGCAACAAAAAAGGCGAATTTTGCCGCAAAGTTGCGCTCTGTATGCGCAGAGGATCATAAACGCGCGGTTAAAGTATATAAAAATGACCGCTGCCAAAAAGAAAATCAGGAGTAAATGATACAAAGGCTTTGAATACATTGTATAATTGGAGGAAAACGCAATCAGTAAAAGTGCTGAAAAACAGGAATTTACGTGGATTGTATTGCCTTTCGGGTATAAAGGTGCTATACTTTAACACTGAAAAGTAAATGCGCAATGAGAAGATTCGATGCGGTTTTTTTTTGAAAACAACATGGCAACGGTTGCGCAAGTAAAAGAAGCTGGCTTCTTTTACTGTTTCACAGGGATCCCCTGTGGAACAATGTGCTTCCATCAAGCCAGCGCGAAAGACGGGTGAGCAGATTGAATAGAACAGGAAAAAACACAACAGGTTGGGCGCGCCGGCTGACAGCGCTGCTTGTCACCGCTTGCCTGGTTATGGCAATGGCCCTGCCTGTATACGCCGAGGTGAATCTTCTGCCCGACGCACCTGACGAAGTAGAGCTGCTGGAGGATGAGCAGGGAACGGCCTCCGGGGAGGATACCGTTCCGCCGGAGCAGAACGCCGCCACCCCGGTGCCGGATGCCGCCACCCCGGAACCGGAACAAAGCGCCGAGCCGGAGCAGCCCGCCCCGACCGAAACGCCGGAGCCAACGGCAGAACCCACCCCGACCCCGGAACCGACCGAACAGCCGCAGAAGATGTACGCCGCAAGAAGCGTGGATAACGTGCAGGCAGTTAGTGAGCCGGGGGGAGTGCCGGATACTTACACGCTCTATTTTGCAGTGCCTGAGAGCTGGAGTGATTATACAAGCGTTAAAATTTGTGCAGTAGATACAAACAACAGTAACGAGCAGCCGTATACGCTTGATATGCAGGAAGCTGACAAAACGAAGGACGGAAGAAAAATTTATTCTGCGTTCCTGAATAAGGCCAAACACTATCGATTTGGAGGATTGAATGGACTTGAATTTTGGGGATATAAGGAAGATACACTTACAGACGATAACCCTACAGCCAAAGTAATAATTGCTGATGTAAATGCACGTACGTGGTGGAAGACGTTCGATCCAACTCGTGACAATTATATCGGCGGCAACTGCTATGATGCAGAGGGCGCAGAGGGCAAGAAGTGGTCTACCTATACGGTTACGGTTCGCCATAATCAGTTCGCTGGCAAAGAGATGTCCTTTGAAAATAAAACCAGTGAAACACTAACGAACGTCCAAGCCTGGTTTTATGAACCGAAAGAAGGAGAGCTTAAGCTGGTCGGTGACCCAATACCCTTAAATAGTATTGATTCTGGAAATAGTATTGCTTCTGGTTCTACAGCAACCTTTAAAATTCCTAACGATTATTGCTCTTTTGTTCGCTTTACCGCGGGCGATGATGAAATAAGTGAATACTACAATTTTTATAATGAGAAAGTAACAGGAGAAAATCAGAAACGCTTCCAGTATTCCGAAGGTCAATGCTATTGCTACATGTACAATGGTACTCAGGATGCAACATGGGGGCGTCCCGGTGCCATCCGCATCTATTACGATGCTACTTTCTCAAAGCTGCCAACAACAGGAGAGGGTAATACTGGCGGCGACTATTCAATCCCCAAAGCCAAAGAAGAGACCATTTATTTTCGGATAAAAGGAGGAGACGGCGTAGAATCCGAAAGCGGCACGCTGGTAAAAGATGGTACAAACGAAAATCTTTATTATATTGACATTCCCCAAGGATATAGTTCAATCATCTTTTCCGGTGAAAAAATTGACGCTGACAATGCGACAAAAGAAAATGGAGTAAGTACAGCGTGGCTGACGATTCCCACAGATGACAAAAATTGCTTCTATGCGGATACGAATGACGATGCAGTATATAGCAATGGCCAGCGCGGCGGCTACTGGGCTCCAAAAGACACCACCCCGCGTGATGCCGAAAAGTGGAAAGATACTGGCACTAAAGTAGTAGATATTGAATCCGTTCCTTTTACGGAAGACCCAAACACAAAATATGTTACCAGTACGCTGTATGACTATTATACAGATTACGAACTGAACGGCAATAACCGTCGTAACTACGGTAACCATACTGATGCAAGTCACCGCAACTGGGTACCCTTCCGTGAATTTGATCAGGCGCTGAGCGATTATTATGAGAATGCAGGTGCCAAATACCCGCTTTATACCGGACATTTCCAGCCTGCAGGTGGAACTGACTTTAGCCAGATTGCAGATACATTAAATTTGTTTGGGTACAAAGACAATTTTAATCATTTTATGGCAATCAATAACGCTCAGTATAATGACGATTTTACCATTGATAATAATCATATACACTATGCCTATCAGGGCTTGGTTAAGGATAAAACATCCACCGGTAACGCAGATGGAGCACCGTTGTTAAACGGAACAGAAAAAGCAACAGTAGAGCCGCACTTTAACAAAGAATTCCTCTTAGGAGAGAATAGTAAAAAGGCAAAGCTTGGCGATGTGTACGACAACGTTGCGTTCCCCTTTACCAAGAAACAGATTTTTGATGAGGATCAGGGCGTTGATTATTGGTGCTTTGACAGCAAGGATACAACCTTGTATCTAAAACAAAATTCGGAACAAAATTCGGATTCAAAATATTTTCTCCAAAGTGCCCAAAACAGAGGGTCTTCAAAGAATGTGAGTGCGATACAGGGCTCGCAAGACACTTATGGCTACTTCCCGTTCAATGAAAAAGCAGAGCCTAGTGTGTTTTCTACCTACAATTACGGCTTTGGTACCAAGCTGCAGATGGATTTTACCCTGACGGATGACGGCAAAGTTGAAACAGACAAGGCAGATGGAACAAAGGGAAGAACCAGCATCAAGTTCTTCTTCTCCGGTGACGATGACGTTTGGGTATTCATTGATGGTCAGCTGGCGCTTGACGTTGGCGGCGCCCATGGTGAGGTTTCCGGCCTGCTGGAATTTGGCGAGACAAGCGATGGAAAGAGTAATAGTGTAACAGCCTACGTCAGTAAGGTCAAAAAAGGCGGAACGTCAGATAAAGATAAAGATGAAAAAAATGGCAAACCTGTCAAGACCGTAACATATAATGGCGAGAAAATCTCTTTCTACAAGGAAAGCATTCCTCTTGTAGCGAAAGACACTCCTCTTGTACTCGACAAAGGCAAAAAGCACACCCTTACCATGTACTACATGGAACGCGGTATGTGGGAGTCCAACATGGCGGTGGCGTTCAACTTCCCGGATAATAACGAGCTGCAGGTTCAAAAAGTGGTCGATCTGACCAACGTTACTGATCAGAAATTCAAAGAATGCTTTGAAAAACAGAAAATCTTCAACTTCACCATCCAGAACCAGGCAACCCATTATGGAGAAAAAGAGGCCGCTAAACCGAATCCAAGCGATACCCAAAAGGTGATTTTGACTGCGGAAGATAACAAGATTGAACCCGCAACCCCAGGAAAGAAAGATGACTACATTTTCGAGTTGGTTAAAAACCCCTGGCCAGATTCCGGGAATGAAAACGAAAAGGTCCTTCACTGGTACGCACGCTATATGGATACGCAAAGTGCAGCGCGTGAGAAACGTCGTGGCATCCTGACGCTGGAAAACCCCATCAATATCGAAAAAATGCGCTTCCTTACGTTCCAGGTTTACGTTTCCCAAAAAGATGGTAGTGACCTTTCCCTCAACAACCTGTATCTGGAACTGCTGGATAATCAAGACCTGCTGGAGCCTCCAAAATCCCCCGGCCAAAAAGGCAGCCTTGGCACAACAGGCATTAACGGCGCAACGTATGGCTCGGTCGAAGTGAAGACAGACCAATGGGTCACCGTAAAGCTGGACCTGCACAAGATGAAAGAGCAGGGCGATTTTAACAACAACGTTACAACCATCCGCGTGGGCGATAACTATAACCGCAACATCTATTTCAGGAACTTTACCTTCATTCCCAAAGCGGTGCCAAGTAAGATGACCGGCTTTACAACCGATCAGGAGGACATCCCGGATTACGGCTCCGCCAAAAGCGGTCATTTGGAAAACGCCAAATACGCACAGTACACCTCCAACATGGACACAGACACCCAGTTGGTGGACAAGGACGGACGCTTTGTTCTGGAAGCTGGAGAAACCGTTACCTTCAGCGACCAGTTCCGCCGCGGCAGCTACATTTCGCTCAAAGAGGAACTGAACCAAAACCTGTACGACACCACATGGACCGTGTGCGAGAACGGGCGGGAGGTTACTTCGATGGAACAAGGTAAGAGCGTAAGTCTTTTGGATCCAGCACTTCCGTTAATCGAGCAGAAGGGAAACGGCCCCGATGATGGCCGAACGGAAAAGATTACGGATGATAAGGAACAAAAAAGCGGCAATGTTCAAAACATTTATAACGGACAGAAGCCCACTACCGCCAACACCATCGTCTTCCGCTCCTATAAGGACCCGGACGAAACAAAATCCACGCTGACAAAGCTAAAGGTAAAATACGTCAACACCGTCAAAACCGGCGGGCTGAAAATCAAAAAGCAGGCCGCAGCTGGTGAGGGAAAGGACATTACAGGCACCTACAAGTTCAAAGTTACCTTTAGTGATGTTGGCGGTGCTGGTCTGGAAGAAAAGGACATCATAAGGTATGTTGAGATCGACATGAGCGATGTGAAAAAATACCCAGACCACACCGTGACCATCACCGGCATCCCCGTTGGCACCCGCTATACCATCGAGGAAGTTACACCGCTAGATGGTTCCAGGCTGCAAAGCGTAACTGTTCCGAAAGATTGCGATTCCGCCGAAGTGATCGACAACATGGTGGAAGGCGTGATTAAGGAGGAAAAAACCTACCCAATTACCGCAATCTTTACCAACACCCGGCGCACACTGATCAACATTGAGTTCGATAAGCTCTGGAAAGATGCAAATGGTAAGGACGATCTTAGCACTGCGAAGCAGCCGAAAGAGATCTACATCCAGCTCCAGCGCCGCCTGGAAACCAGCATAGACGATAAAGACTGGGAACCGGTAAACTACGGCCCGAAAGCCTATGTTACCATTACCCCCGATGATAATAATGGCTGGAAGCAAATCTTTAGCGGTTTGGATCAGCGCTCGGTTGACAATCCCAACACGAATTACCAATACCGCATTGTGGAAGGTACGGTGGATAAGGATGACAACTTTACCGCGGCAGGCAAAACCATTACGATTAACGGCAATACGTATGGTGTAACGGTAAAGGCTGAAGCAACACCAAACAGCGAAACGGACAGCGCGGGCAGCTCAACAGGCAATACAGCCACAGCAAACAGCGAAACGAACAGCGAAAACGGCGCAACTACAACGCCAGCCACAACCCCCGATGGAACCATCACCGGCGGCAGCGGCAAGATTGAGCTGACCAACACGCTGCAGAATCCGAAGTTTGTACTGAATATCATCAAGAAGGACGCGGAAAAAGACGAAAAAGGCAATGATGTGCCCTTGGGTGGTGTTGAGTTCAAGCTGGAAAAGCTGGTCGAAACAACAACCGGAGGAGAACCGCAGGTAGAGACTACCTATAAATTCAATGACAAAGACACAGGTTCCATTACCGCCACAACGAACGGCAGCGGCGAAATCACCAAGGTGTTCACAAATCTGAAACCCGGTACATACCGCCTGACGGAAACCAAGGCACATCCGGGGTACAACCTGTTGGCACAGCCAATTAAGATCCAATTTACCCAAGACGGCACGTGTTCTATTGATGGTGTGAAAGTTCCGGAAGATGATAATTCGTTTAAGCCGGACGACAATAACACCTACACCCTGACCCTTACCGTTCTGAACCGTAAAACGCCTGAGCTGCCCCACACGGGTGCAGACGCGCCAAGCCTGTGGCTGCTGATCGGCATGCCGCTGGCGGTGGCAGGGCTGTTGATATTCACATTCCGCTACAACAGGAAAGGGGGCCGGCGACATTAACCATCCCCCGGAAACCCAGCAACCCCCAGGATGCA
>ULLS01015078.1_pt1 | contig 9922 bp, 10 predicted proteins | sample 1951471 | NCBI WGS metagenome assembly ULLS01 (sample SAMEA4835532, study PRJEB28245) | human gut metagenome | biome: gut microbiome; material: fecal sample | place: Denmark | collected 2008 | reverse complement strand
TTCCTGCTGTACCATATCGTTAAAGGCAGCATCCTCCGTGGGGGCATCCAGCAGCGCTTTTTCTTCGTCCACTTCTTTTTGCAGGGCGGTATAGCTGCGGTATGTTTCCACCAGGGGGGTCAGTTCCTTATACTCCCGCATCATGGCTGCATAGGCCGCGGGGTCATTCATTGCTTCGGGGGTGGTCATGCGGTAGGCAAGCTCCTCATAGCGGCGCTTTACCTGGCTTAAATCGTCAAACATAGGGGCAAATCTCCTTACATTAGGGGCACAAAATTGTGCCGGATGGTTAAAGAGCTTTTGCCGCTACTCTTCCCCGCTGCGCAGGATTTTTTTGATGTTCTTTTCAATCTTTACGCGCGGCAGCATAATCTCATGGCCGCATTTTTGGCAGCGGATCTTAAAATCCATGCCCACGCGCAGTACGTCAAACCGGTTGGCCCCGCAGGGGTGCGGCTTTTTGGTTATGATCACATCACCAACCTGAACGTCCATTCTTCCACCGCCTTTCTTTGATCTGGTCCGCAGGGCTACAGGCTGTACCTGTGAACAATGCGATACAGATATTATTATATACCATCCCGGCAGTTTTGAAAATAGCCCTGCCGGGAAAAGCTGCCCCCGCCAGGAGAATCTTTTGTGAACTTTTGGCGGTAGCGGCAGCTATGATCGTTGTTCTTTTATTTTATATATAAGAAAAGAGGAAAACAAATGCTTGAATACCGTGCTGAAGGACTTTGCCGCAACGCTTCCCACCTGCGGCGGGAAGAGCTGGATCATTGCATTGCCGCCGGGGAGGTGCTGCAAAGCACAGCCCTTGCCTTTGATACCAACCGCCGCCTGCGCTTTGAGCTGTGCGGGCACCATGCGTATATGCCGTTTGAAGAATGTCTGGACACTGCCCCCGGTGAGACAGTCAAAGAGATCGCTGTGCTGACCCGCGTGGGGCGGCCGACCTGTTTTGTGGTCCAGGGTACGACGCAGGATGAAAGCGGCGAGGCCGTTTATCTGCTTTCCCGCGCGGCGGCGCAGCGGGCCTGCCGGGAGCAGTACCTGGACCAGCTGGAAAACGGCAGCGTGATTCCCTGCACGGTAACACACATTGAAAACTTTGGCGCGTTCTGCGATGTCGGGTGCGGCATTTCAGCACTGCTGCCAATCGACTGCCTTTCAGTTTCGCGGATTGCTTCCCCGGCAGACCGTGTAACGGTGGGCCAGCAGCTGCTGTGCGCCATCAAGAACCGGGATGAGCAGGACCGCATTGTGCTGACCCTGCGGGAGCTGCTTGGAACCTGGAGTGAGAACGCCGCCTGCTTTGCCGCCGGGGAGACCGTGGTGGGTATTGTGCGCAGTGTGGAAGATTACGGTGTATTCATTGAGATTGCCCCCAACCTGGCCGGGCTGGCGGAGCCGGATACGGCACTGCACCCCGGCCAGACGGTGAGCGTGTATATTAAAAGCATTCTGCCGGATAAAATGAAGATCAAGCTGGTGGTGGTGAACAAGAACCTGAACCAGAAAATGCGGTTTGAGCCACACTATTTTGTGACCCGTGGGCGGCTGGACCGGTGGATCTACTCCACCCCGCAAAGCCGCAAGCAGATCGAAACGGTGTTTTGAAGCCGGCTTAAGCGGGCAAGAATTTTGCGCTTGTAAGTTTTTTGAAACTCCTGTATAATAATTACAAAGTAAAGTTTGAGGGCACGGTGCTGCCTGTGCCCCCTGTTCAGGAAGTGAGACCATGGCAGAAGCATTTACCGCCGGTGTAAAGATGGGCGGCTTGACCAATGATACCGAGATTCGTATTTTGCTGTGCTACCTGATTAAAAGCGTGGGGCCTGTGACCCGTGAAGCCATGGAGGCTGCGCTTTTGCAGGAAGAGCTGGTCAATTATTTTGAATTTGTTGGCGCGCTGAACGACCTTGTGGCCCAGGGGCTGGCCATTGAGGGAGCCAACGGCTACACCATTACCGAAAAAGGTACCACAGTGGCTCAGACTCTCTCGGAAGATTTGCCCCGCAGCGTGCGGGAAAGTGCGATTCTGGCAGTTATCCGCATCCAGAGCTGGGTGCACAAGGCGGCCCAGAACCATGCCGACATTGAAAAAGACGGTGACCGTTACCGCGTAACCTGCACCATTCAGGATAAAAACCAGCAGCACGGCGCATTCACCCTGCAGGTGACGATGCCGGACGCCATGACCGCTGAACAGGTGCGCGACCATTTTGTAGCCTGCGGGAGCGAAATTTACAACAAAGTGCTGAATCTGTTGACCCAGCCACTGAGCGATGAACAGCGCCCGCCGGAGGGAGTACGGTAAAATTATATCGGCACTCCCCTGCCGTATATGATCATGGCAGTACGGATAGCCAAGTTACCATCTTATCATCATTGCATACCATCAGATAAACAAAAAAACAGCCCCGGCTTTCGCCTGATTGCATTCAGGAAAAAGCCGGGGCTGTTTTGTCAGTTTCTGTTCATTGCAGGGGCGTATCTTATGCTATGGTTATTCGCAACCAAGGTAAGCCTTGCGCACTTCGATGTTATTGGCAAGCTCGGTGGCTTCGCCCTCCATCTTGATGGTGCCGGTTTCCAGCACATAGGCGCGGTTGGCAATATCCAGTGCCATCTTCGCGTTCTGTTCCACCAGCAGCACAGTAACGCCCTGGCGGTTAATGTCGCGGATGATCTTAAAGATTTCCTTGACCAGCAGCGGAGAAAGACCCATGGAGGGTTCATCCAGCAGCAGGATCTTGGGTTTGCACATCAGAGCGCGGCCCACGGCCAGCATCTGCTGTTCGCCGCCGGAAAGAGTTCCGGCGGGCTGGTTGCGGCGCTCTTTCAGGCGGGGCAGCAGGTCAAACACCATGTCGTAATCGCTCTGGATGGCATCCTTACCATCGTGGCGGGTATAAGCACCCATGGAAAGGTTCTGCTGCACAGTCAGGCCACTGAATACACGGCGGCCCTCCGGCACCTGGGCCAGACCAAGGCGGACGATTTTGTGGGCTTCCATCTTGCTGATCAGGTTACCGTCATAGGTGATCTCGCCGCTGGCCAGCTTGAGCAGGCCGGAGATGGCGTGCATGGTGGTGGTTTTGCCAGCACCGTTTGCACCGATCAGAGTAACGATTTCTCCTTCGTCCACATGGAACGAAACATCCTTGATGGCGTGGATGGAACCGTAATAAACATTGATATTTTTAACCGAAAGCAGCTCACCCATTAGTCGTCACCTCCCAGATAGGCCGCAATGACCTTGGGGTTATTGCGGATGGCTTTGCCGTCGCCGCGGGCAATCACACGGCCATAGTCCAGCACGGTGATCTCCTCGCAGATACCCATAACGAAGTTCATATCATGCTCTATGAGCAGGATGGCAACGCCGAACTGGTCGCGCACGCTGTGGATGGTGTTCATCAGTTCTTCGGTTTCGTTGGGGTTCATACCGGCTGCGGGCTCGTCCAGCAGCAGCAGTTTCGGGTTGGTAGCCAGGGCGCGGGCAATTTCCAGCTTGCGCTGTTTGCCGTAGGGCAGTTGGCTGGCTTTATAGTTAGCCTCCGCATCCAGGTCAAAAATTTTCAGCAGCTTCATAGCACGGCGGTCCATCTCGTGCTCTTTCTCACGGAAAGACGGCAAGCGCAGGATACCGGTCCACATGCCGTAAACAACCTGGTTGTGCAGGCCGACCTTGACGTTATCCAGAACTGTCATATCATTAAACAGGCGGATATTCTGGAACGTGCGGGCAATGCCCGCCTTGCTGATGGCTTCCGGGGTGGCACCGGTAATATCGTTGCCATCCAGCACAATGTTGCCCTCAGTGGGCTTATACACACCGGTCAGCATATTGAACACGGTGGTTTTGCCCGCGCCGTTGGGGCCGATTAGGCCATACAGATGGCCTTTTTCGATTTTAAGGTCCAGCTGCGAAACGGCTTGCAGGCCGCCGAACGCAATGCCAAGGTTACTGACTTCCAGCAGTGCCATTTATGCCGCCTCCTTTTTGCTTTTATCCTTTAGGAATTTGTTCAGCTTCAAAATCGGGAATTTCTCGGTGATTTTTTCAGCCACTTCTTTGCGCCATGCCACCAGCTTGGGGCTGCGGGTAAAGATCATCATGACAATCAGAACGATAGCATAGATCAGCATGCGGTAATCGTTCAGGCCGCGCAGCATTTCGGGCAGAACGGTCAGGATGGCCGCTGCAATCACGGAGCCGCGGATGCTGCCGATGCCGCCCAGAACCACGAAGACCAGAATGTTGATGGAGGTGTTGTAATCAAACTTTTTGGCAACCAAAGAAGAATAGTTCAAGCTGTACAGTACGCCTGCCATGCCGGCAAACACGGAGGACAGTACAAAAGCCATCAGCTTATAGCGGGTAATATTGATGCCGATGCTCTTGGCAGCAATCTCATTATCGCGGATAGCGGAGATAGCGCGGCCAGCGCGGGAGCGGATCAGGTTGAGCACAACCACCAGCGTGATAAGCACCAGAATAATGCCCATGGTAAAGGTGGAAGTCTTTTTGATGCCGGTAATACCCATGGCGCCGTTGATCAGGATCTTGCCATCCTCGGCCATGTTCATCGAAGCGGCATCTTTAAGGGAGAAATGCAGGCCGCTGTCGTCCACGCCCAGGTAAACGGCGTTCATAATATTTTTGATGATCTCGCCAAATGCCAGGGTAACGATGGCCAGATAGTCGCCGGACAGGCGCAGAACGGGAACACCAACGATGACGCCGAAGATACCGGCCATAGCGCCGCCCACAACAAAGGCCAGGATCAGCGCCAGCCAGTGCGGGGCCACATCATACAGGCTGACCCAGACCAGCGTGCCGGAAAACGCGCCAACGCTCATAAAACCGGCATGACCGAGGCTCAGCTCACCCAAAAAGCCGACAACGAGGTTCAGCGAGACAGCCATGACCACATAAGCGCAGATGGGCACCAGCTGGCCGGAGAAAGAGTTGGTCAGCACACCGGCGGCTGCCAGCAGCTGAACGACAATGTAAAACCCAATGACGATGCTAAAGGTGATAAAATTACTTTTGGTGCTTTTTTTCACTTGGTTCCATTTTGTTAATGCCATGATCCTCACCTTACACTTTCACGTTGACCTTTTTGCCGAGCAGGCCGGTAGGCTTGACGATCAGCACAACGATCAGAACAACAAACACGATGGCATCGGACAGCTGGGTGGAGATGTAAGCCTTGCTGAGGTTTTCGATGATACCCAGCAGGATACCGCCCAGGAAAGCACCGGGGATGGAGCCGATGCCGCCAAAAACCGCTGCCACGAACGCCTTGATGCCGGGCATTGCGCCGGTGGTGGGCATCAAAGTCGGGTAAGAGGAACACATCAGGGCACCGGCAACTGCGGCCAGCGCAGAACCAATGGCGAAAGTCAGAGAAATCGTGGCATTGACGTTAATGCCCATCAGCTGGGCAGCACCGCGGTCCTCGGACACAGCCAGCATAGCGTGACCGGCGGAAGTGTGGTTGATGAACAGGGTGAGCACAACCATGATGAGGATGCAGGCCAGGATGGTGACCAGCGTTTCGGCTGAGATGGTCAGCTGGCCGTCAAACAATTTGATGGGCTGCAGGCTGACAACGGACTTGAAGTTCTTGGGGTTGGAAGTCCACAGCAGCTGGGCCACCTGCTGCAGCAGGTAGGAAACGCCGATGGCTGTGATCAGAACAGCCAGGGACGGGGCTTCGCGCAGGGGGCGGTAGGCCACACGCTCCATGGTAACGCCCAGAATGGTGCACACCACCATGGACAACAGCACCGACACAATGGGGTTAAGCCCGAACGAGCCGAATGCGAAAAAGATCACATAGCTGCCAATCATGATGACATCGCCATGGGCGAAGTTCAGCATTTTGGCAATACCATAAACCATGGTATACCCCAATGCGATCAGCGCGTACACACTGCCCAAGCTGATGCCATTGATCAGATAGGATAGAAATTGCATTGTGCAGAACACCTCACTCTATTTTTTCCCTTGTTCTTCCACACCAAGGTGACGCACGCCACCTGATTATTGCACAGCGGAAAAACAAAATATGTATATAATATTAACACATCTGTCCGCACAGTACAATGCCTTAAAGCGCAAAAGATACGTATTTTTGGCTAAAACAGGCACTTTCTGTCACTTTTTTCTCTGCGCGTAACAAAATGGGGGCTGCTGACATGGTAAATCAGCAGCCCCCATTGGCCAAAACTCAATTTTGCATGCCTTTCAGCACGCGGTCCCCTGCTTTTGTGCAGAGATTACATAGCGGCGTAAGCGCCATCCTTGATCACAACAGCCTTAGGATCCTTGGAAACAGCGCCGGAAGCATCCCAGGTCATGCCGGTACCAGTCAAGCCGTCAAAGGTCATGCTGGTGTAACCGGTCTTCAGCTGCTCGCAGATCTCGCTGGCATCCATATCGCCGGTGACGCCGGTTTCCAGAACTGCCTGGTACATGCTGTAGATAACGTCGTATGCGTCAGCAGCGAACTGGTTCGGGGTTTCGCCGTAAGCGGCAACGTAAGCGGAAACAAATGCCTGGGTCTTTTCATCCTGAGCGTCAGCAGCGAACGGAGTCAGCAGCATCAGGCCCTCAGCCAGGGAGGTATCAAAGCCCTCAACATCCAGGATGCCATCCATGCCATCGCAGCCGAAGAAGATGGGCTCATAGCCAGTCTTGTTGGCGGTGGTCAGGATCTGAGAAGCCTCGGTGTAGTAGATGGGCAGGAACACCAGCTCAGCGCCAGCTTCCTGGCACTTGGCAACCTGGGTGGACAGGTCGCTCTTGTTGTCGCTGGTGAAAGCTTCAGCAGTGACGATCTCAAGGCCCTTGGTCTCAGCTTCGGTCTTGAACTTGGCGTAAATGCCGGAAGAGTAAGCGTCAGAAGAGTCATAGATGACGCCGATCTTGGTAGCCAGAGCGTTCTCGGCAATGTAGTCAGCGGATGCAACACCCTGGTTGGGGTCGGTGAAGCAGATCTGGAAGACATTGTCGCCGGTTTCGATAACGGTCTGTGCAGAGGCAGAAGGGGTCATAACGAACATGTTATCGTTGACGCTCTCAGCAGCAACTGCCAGGGTCGGGGTGGTAGTAACGGGGCCAGCCAGAACCTGCATGCCCCAGTCTTTCAGGGAGTTGTAAGCGTTGACGCTCTTTTCAGCATCGTGCTCATCGTCCTCGAACTTCCAGTCAAAAACATCGCTGCCGTTTGCGGCGTTGATCTCTTTGACAGCCAGTTCTTCAGCGTTCTTAACAGCATTGCCGTAGGTTGCAGCAGCACCGGTGATGGGGCCGATGCCGCCAACCTTGATGGGGGTGCCGGTGTAGGAGCCGGAAGCAGCGGACTCGCCGGAAGCGACGGTGCTGGAAGTCTCGGAAGAGACAGCGGAAGTAGCTTCGGAAGTAGCGGTGGAACCGCAGGCGGCCAGGCTGACAGCCATGGAAGCAGCCAACATTGCACTGATGACCTTTTTGTTCATTGTTATTCCCTCCTAATGATTTACAGCCTCCGGCGGGCAAACGCCTGCCAGAACGGGTTGCACAGCCCATAACTGTAATTTAAACTAAAGTATACCGCTAAGTTGGCAAATCTTCAATACGGAATATCGGCATAAATTGCAGATGGAATCCAAAGCCTTTGTGGCGGTTTTGCACAAAGTTTGGTTACAAAATATTATCAAACTACCATATTGACAAAGTTTGTAATAAAAAAATGAAAAACCTGGTTTTAAGGGTTGAAAAACGCGGCGGAATTAGGCATAATAGTTGGTAAATATGAAAGGGGTATCTTAAGATGAAGCTTTTGGAAGACCGCATTCTGCGCGATGGGCAGGTCCGCCCGGGCAATGTGCTGAAAGTTGACTGCTTTTTGAACCACCAGCTGGATGTTGACCTGCTGGATAAAATCGGCGAGGAGTTTTACCGCATTTTTAAGGATGACGGAGTAAACAAGATCCTGACTATTGAGGCATCCGGCATTGCGATTGCCTGCATGACGGCTCGCCACTTTGATGTGCCCGTGGTGTTTGCCAAAAAGGCCAAAAGCAAAAACATTGATGGCGATGTGTACACTTCCACGGTACATTCTTATACTTACGGCAAAGATTACAATATCACCCTGGCCCAGAAGTTCCTTGGTCCCAACGACCGTGTGCTGATTCTGGATGACTTTTTGGCAAACGGCAAGGCCATGCGCGGTCTGTTGGATGTCTGCCAGCAGGCCGGAGCCAGTGTGGCGGGTATCGGCATCTGCATTGAAAAAGGCTTCCAACCGGGCGGCGACGAGCTGCGCCGCGAGGGTTACAAACTGGCCAGCCTGGCCATTGTGGACGAAATGGGCGATAACGGCAGCCTGAAGTTCCGCGAGACGGAGTATTAAGAGAGATTGCTTGGTTTCGTATAATTGGGACGATCCGATATTTATCATCTGCATTAACGATTAAAAAAGCGGCGTGATTGGGTTCGCGCCGCTTTTTGTTTATGCTTTTATTGGGGAGGATGATAAATCGTTCGGGTTCTTCCTCGGCGCAATGAGGGCATCGCACCTTACAGACATCTTGCGGGGCACAGCGAACAATAACACGCTTTACATCGTATGGATATACAGCCGCGAGGGCTCTTCCTCGCCATCGCCCTGCACCATGCAGTAAAACTGCCAGCCGTAACGCTCATAAAACGAGGTGTGGTCAGTAACAAGGTTAAAGTGCGCGCCGCATCCATGCCGTTGGCTGCTAACGTTACGCCGCATTCCGGCGCGGGGCAGCATGCTGCATGTGGCATTTGGCCGTGTGTCCCCTGGTACCAACCGCGGTATTACGGTAAGTTTTGCCTGCTGCAGGCATGGAAAAAGACAAAAAGAATGCCAGGGACACTTCACTTTTTGAATCACTCAAAAAAGCAAAGCTCCCCTGACCGGTTGCACCACTATATGGTATAACTCTGGATTGTACAGTGGTTTATGTGTAAGAAATCGGCGAAGCCATCACATCATTTTGCCATAATCAAAATCATTCTGCTTTACCCCCACGGAATTACAGTTTAACCCGGACAAATTCATGGTGGATGGCGGGCAGAATGGTTTCCACCAGGTCTTTTGTGCGCAGGCGCAGGCTGGAAGTATTGATGCAAGGGTGGCAGCCCACATATTCACTGTTCAGCACATCTTCATCGATCAAAAGCTGCACATGGTTTTCGGTATCGTTCATCAGGCCCAGCACACTGACCGAGCCGGGAGTGATATCAAGGAACTTTTCCATATATTCCGGCTTAGCAAAGGACAGGCGCGCGGAGTGGATCTGGGCGGATAGATCCTTGGTGTGGAACACCTTGGTATCCGGGATCATCAGCAGGTAAAATGCGGTTTCCTGACGGTTACAAAGAAAAAGATTTTTGCAGATGACCGCCTGCAGCGTTTTGTCAATTTCCTGGCAGACTTCCATCGTCATGGCCGGGGCATGGTCAATGCGGTTATATTCGATCTCAAGACTATCCAGTAAATCATAGGTACGGGTTTCTTTGGCCAATCTGCCCGTAGTATCCATCGGGCGACCTTTTTGCAGTTCCATCAAAACCTTCCCCTCTCTTCGATTTGTATGCTGTCTATTATATCACAAATCGTGCCAGCCCGCCTGCATAAATGTGGTTTCCGTTCAGGTTTTCGGATTCTGTTCGGTTCAAGTTTTCCGCAATCGCATAATAATCCGTACGCCGCTGTTATAAGCAAAATCATTCATTCGTTCATCATGCCTCACTTTCGATTTGCATTTTTATTTTTAAGGGATACTTTGCGTATACGTCCCTCATGTAGCATGAGAGCAAGAGGATTCCAGAATTTTTCTGTGCTAACCTGACATTTAATTCTTAAGGAAACACCGCACAATTCCCGCT
>ULLS01024188.1_pt1 | contig 10246 bp, 8 predicted proteins | sample 1951471 | NCBI WGS metagenome assembly ULLS01 (sample SAMEA4835532, study PRJEB28245) | human gut metagenome | biome: gut microbiome; material: fecal sample | place: Denmark | collected 2008 | reverse complement strand
GGTGTTGGCGATTTGAAGGATTTGTACATCGAATCGGTAGTTTACAAGGGTGAACAAAACGAAATCATTCTTGAATCGGATGAAAGAAAGTGGCTCATGCTCAGCGATACAGACGAGCAGGTTGCAACCTATGTTCCGCTTTCATTTGACTTTTCAAAGGCTCGGTTTGAGGTAATCTCAGAGTTTTCGGAAAAGGAGGGCTGATAAATGAAATCACGCAAGCCCTCTATTCCCTACATAATCTGGATGGTTGTTTTCACAATGATTCCGATTATTATGATCGGCTTTACCGCCTTTACCGACAAAAACGGTAATTTTTCTCTTCAGGCATTCACAAATGCGTTTTACTACACAAACATTTTTGTAAAATCACTTTGGATTGCGCTTATTTCAACGGCAATCTGTCTTGTACTTGCATATCCGCTTGCATACCTTCTCACGAGAATGAAGGAATCAACCCAGAACACGCTCATTATGCTGCTTATGATTCCTATGTGGATGAACTTTCTGCTCAGAATCTACGCATGGGTAACACTTTTGCAGGACAACGGTCCGATTGATATGATGCTTTCGCTTTTGGGTATTCATTCAACCTACATCGGCAACACGGGTGCGGTAATTCTCGGAATGGTGTATGAATATCTTCCGTTTATGGTTCTGCCGATTTACACCGTTATGAGCAAAATCGACAACGGTCTTATTGAGGCGGCACATGATCTCGGTTCAAACAACTTTACCGTATTCAGAAAGGTTGTCGCACCGCTCAGCGTTCCCGGAATTATTTCGGGTGTGACAATGGTATTTGTTCCGAGTGCAAGCACCTTCCTTGTTGCACAGTACCTCGGCGGTCCGGACGACATTATGATTGGTGATGTCATTGAAAAAATATTCTGGACAGACCAAAACACGGGTTCGGCAATTTCATTGATACTAATGATTTTTATTTTCGTGTTCCTGATAATCATGAACTTGTTCGGTGATGAGGAGGCGATTGCATAATGAAAAAGAAAACAGGTATTCTTTCAAAAATTTACATTGCAATCCTGCTTATTTTCCTTTATTCACCCATTGCCGTACTTATCTTCTATTCCTTCAACAACGGCAAAACTACCGTCTGGAAAGGATTTACATTCAAATGGTATGTACAGCTTTTTCGTGACGACAATATTATGAACGCATTGTGGAACACTGTTATTATTGCCGTTCTTGCATCTGTTTTTGCAACAATCCTCGGAACTGCCGCCGCAATCGGCATCAGTAATTTTAAAGGCAAAAAGAGAATGCTTATTCAGAATGCGTCAAACATTCCGATTATCAGCCCTGACATTGTAATGGGTGTTTCGCTTATGCTTTTGTTTACGACTCTCGGGGTTATCTTTAACTTTGAAATGGGATTTTTCACCGTTTTGATTTCGCACATATGCTTTTGTGTTCCGTTTGTTGTGCTTAATGTTATGCCGAGAATCAAACGAATGGATCAAAGCATTTATGACGCCGCCCTTGACCTTGGCTGTAACCAATGGCAGGCATTTTACAAGGTAATTATTCATGAGCTTATGCCGGGCATTGTTTCGGGCCTGCTCATGAGCTTTACATATTCTCTTGACGATTTCATCATCACCTATTTCACAAGAGGTGCAAAGTTTCAGAACCTCTCAATTGAAATTTACTCGATGACTCACAGGAGAATTTCACCGAAAATCAACGCTCTTTCGGCACTGCTTTTCCTTGCTGTACTCATTGTCATGGTTGTAATCAACCTGCGTGACAGACACGAAGAAAAGATGCAGAAAAAGAGAACTTGATTTTTAAAATTTTATTTAAGGGAGATTGAGAAATGAAAAGAATCATCAGCATTGTCCTTGCATCTGCAATGACGGCAACATGTGCGGCTTGCCTTTCAGGCTGCGGCGGAGGTGCTTCGGCTGACTCAGCTGACGCAGGAGAAGTTAATGTTTACAACTGGGGCGAGTACATTTCAAACGGCGAAGACGACTCACTCGACATTATCGAGGAGTTTGAAAAACGCACCAACATCAAGGTAAACTACACAACCTATGAAACCAACGAAGAGCTTTACAATATGCTGAAAAACAGTAATGTAAGCTATGATGTTGTCATTCCGTCCGAATATATGATCAGCAGATTGATTGATGAGGATATGCTGTTGGAGCTTAACTTTGACAATATTCCTAACTACGACAATCTTATGGATCGTTTCAAAAAGCTTGCCTGCGATCCCGAAGGTAAATATACCGTATGTTACAGCTGGGGCGTAACAGGTATGGTTTATGACAAAACAAAGGTTAAAACAAAGCCCGATTCATGGGACGCACTTTGGAACAAAGACCTTTCCGGTCAGATTCTTATGTTCAACAACAGCCGTGACGCAATGGCGATTGCAATGCAGCTTGAGGGCATTGACCCTGCCAACTGTACAAAGAAAGATGTTGACAAAGCCGCCGCTAAGCTTAAAGAGCAGAAGCCTCTTCTTAAAAAATATGTAATGGATCAGGTATTTACCGAAATGGAAAACAGCCAGTCGGCAATAGCTCCGTACTACGCAGGCGACATTATGACAATGATTGATAACAACGAGGATCTTGACTACGCAATGCCAAAGGACGGCTCAAACCTTTTCTATGACGCAATGTGTATTCCGAAATGCAGTAAAAACAAGGAAAATGCAGAAAAGTTCATCAACTTTATGCAGGATCCGGAAATTGCCGCCGCAAACTTTGAATATCTCAACTATGCAACACCTAATCAGGTTGCGTATGACGATTACATTGATGAAGATGCAAAGAAAAACGAATTCATCTTCCCGAGTGACGAGTATCTTGACAAATGCTATGTATTTGCAAATGTTTCCGATGAGGTTTATTCCTATATGCAGGAACAGTTTGTAAAAATCCAGGCAGACTGATAAGCAATAAAATTAATCCCGAGCAAAGCTTTTAAAGGCTCTGTTCGGGATTTTAATTTTGGTAAATTTTTAAAATTAATCATCCCCCATTTATACAGCCTTTAAATTTTATGTTATCTTAAAAGTATTATGCCTTATTTTAAAAGGTTTCCGTGACAGGTTGTCATATTCGCTCTGCGAACACTCAAAATACACAGAATTAACGGGGATTCGCTCAATCTTACAAATAGATTTCAATTGCCCTGTTTTGATTGACAAATTAGGAAAAAGTAATATAATATATACTGTTAAAGAGTGCATAATACATTTTTCGATTTTATTCACTTGCAGGCGGGCGCCTGTGCATCACAAAAGAGATAGGATGGTATAATAATTGTTTACAATTTTAAAAGAACATCGTGGCTTCGGAAAGCAGATTTTGCTCCTTGCCAAAAACGAACTTATTAAAACTTACAAAGGCGCCGTAATCGGTCCTCTTTGGGCTGTTGTTAAGCCTGCGTTTACAATTTTTGTTTACTGGTTCGCTTTTTCCTGCGGTATCAAACAGCTTAAAACACTTCACCTTGACATCGGCGGAGCACAGCCTTTTTCCATTGACTTCTTTACTTTTATGTTTATCGGTATCATTCCGTGGTTCTTTATTCAGGACAGCATAACGCAGGGTGCAAAGGAACTGAGAATCAACCGTCAATTTATTACAAAGGTTAAGTTCCCCGTTTCAACAATCCTTACTTATACAGAGGTTTCAAGGCTTTTTGTTCACCTGATTCTTATGGCATTTATGTACGCATATGTACTTTTCACAATCGGACCGAGCTGGTACAATCTGCAATTTTTCCTGTACTGTCCGTTGATGTTTATCTTCTTCCTTGCACTCACATGGTCAACAGCCCCGATGTCTGCGTTCAGTAAGGACTTTGAAAGCCTTATTGTTTCCGTTATGTCAGGTATTTTCTGGTTATCGGGTATTATGTACAACTCCTACGGCTTTGATTCGCCGTTCCTCAACAAGCTTATGCTTATCAATCCGATTAACTTTTTCGTAAACGGCTACCGCAACTGTTTTCTCTACAACAGACCGTTCTATGCAAACAAAACGGAATGTCTTGTGTTTGCAATTGAATTTGTTGTAATTTTCGCCCTTGGTATTTTCAACTACAACAGACTCAGGAAAAAACTTCCTGATGTACTTTAAGGAGGTAATATTATGGCTGAAACAAAAGTATCCGATCCGATTATTACCTTTAAAAATGTCAGCAAAACCTACACACTCTACAAAGATGATAAGGCAAGATTCAAGGCTCTTTTCTTTAAGCCGAGAAATGCAAAAACGAACAAGGCACTTAACAATGTTTCAATGGTAATCAATCGTGGCGAATCGGTTGGTATTGTCGGTGACAACGGTGCAGGTAAGTCAACTCTGCTCAAGATGATTACGGGCGTTGCATTTCCCGACGAGGGCGAAATCACCGTTGACGGCAAGGTTGCCGCATTGCTTGAGCTCACTGCAGGCTTTTCCATGGAAATGACAGGCAGAGAAAACATTTATCTGAAGGGTTATGTTCTCGGTCTTGAGGACAGCTACATTAAGCAGATTGAGGAGAAAATCATCGACTTTGCAGAGCTTGGAGATTACATTGACCAGCCTGTAAGAACATACTCAAGCGGTATGAAAATGCGTCTTGGTTTTGCTATCAATGTCAACATTGAACCCGATATTCTTGTTGTTGATGAGGCGCTCTCGGTCGGTGACGCAACCTTCAAAAAGAAGTGTAAAAGTAAAATTAAAGAGATTATCGAAAGCGGTGTAACCGTACTTTATGTAAGTCACAATGCCGCTTCGGTTAAAGAAATCTGCGCGCGTTCAATCTTCCTGAAAAAAGGAACTGTTATGTTTGACGGACCGACAGATGAAACCCTCAGAGTTTATGAGGAATCAAAAAAGAAAAAATAATTCCGTTTCGGAATAAAGCAAAAGCTCCACAATTGCGGAGCTTTTCTGATTTATCTGAGAGGTAAACCCATATGGACTGTACCGTAAAAGGCAATCTGCCCTCCGAAATTTTTGAGGACATTAAAAAAATTGCAGACAACAGGATAAATTTTCAACAGTTAAAAAACAAGACTGTTTTCGTGTCGGACTGTCACGGACTTATTGCATATTACATTATATGCACATTGCTTGAGGGCAATGATTTTTTCGAAAACAACACAAGGGTAATCACCCTTGCAAAAAGCCGTGAAGATGCCGAAAAGCAGTTCGGCAGCCTTACTCTCCGCAAAGATTTTGTTGTTGAAATCGGAGAGTCAAAGTACTTTCCGGAGATTGAAAGAGCCGACCTTGTAATATACTGCAACTGCCCGTGTGAGGTTGCAGAGGAAGATTGCAGTAATCCCGAAATTGCGGATACAATCATTTCGGGCTTTGCAAATGTGCTTGAATATGCAAAAGAGTCAAATGCCGAATCGGTTCTGCTCGTATCTTCATATATGGTTTACGGGGAGGTTTTCAGCGGTAAAAATAACATTTCTGAAAACGACCTCGGCTATCTCGACCCGACCGATGCCGACAGTGCATACGCACAAAGTATGCGTTCAGCCGAAACACTTGCTGTTTGCTATGCTGAAAAGTTCGGTATGAATGTAAAAATCGCCCGTCCCTGCCCCACACTCGGCGGTGTCAGAATGAGCGATGAAAGAAAATGGGCAAAGCTGATTGTCAGTGCGGCAAAAAATCAGGGCATTATGCTTACAGATAACGGTGGCGAAAAGTTCAGCTTTTGCTATGTGACGGACACGGTTTCGGCATTGATTGATATTTTGCTTAACGGAAAAAGCGGTGAGGCATACAACATTTCAAACGATAACGCAAATGTGACAATGCGGGAATTTGCACAGCTTGTAAAATCGGCAAATCCCGAAAAGAATCTCTCCGTAGTGTTCGTTCACAGAAAAGACGAAGAAGAACCCGAATTTTCTCCGTCATCCCCCACACCGTATGTTTTGTGCAACGATAAAATAAAATCACTCGGCTTTAGTCCGAAAACCACGCTTAAAGACGGAATAAAACGCAGTATAAGAGCAACAGAACTGCGTGCAGAATTGCGAAGGATAAAGTAATGCGTATTAAAGATTTTTTAAACGAATTTGAGGCCGACAGGGCGGCATTGCCCGGAGTTGAAAAAGAAATTCTTGCAAAGCTCAGGAACAAAACAATTGTCATCTCGGGCGGTGAACTTGCAAGGTGTCTTTGCTATGCCTTTCTCTACAATAACGAGGCTAAAAGGCTCGGAATAAAAGTTATCCTTCTCGGCAAATCACGCAACGCAATGGCATCATACCACAGCGAACTCTTGTTAAGAGATGATTTTGATTTTGTAGATTATAATTCTGCATCAGAAATTTCAAGTGCTGACTATGTAATTACAACAGGAATCTGCGGTGAACATACAGACAACAACCCACAGATTATGATTGACGGCATTGCAGAGATAAATGCCTGTGCCAAAATTGCAAAAGCCACAGGCGCAAGAGTTGTCGTTGTGAACGACAGCAGAATTTACGGCAAAGCCAAACCGCACAGAGTTTATTCCGAAAACGAGTACGCAGAACTTGACGCAACCTCTCCCTCATCGCTTGCAGGTCAGCTTATGAGAACGAGAGAAACCACGTTGCACTCGGTTTTGAAGAACAGCGAATCAACCGTTACAGCGCTCAGAACGGGCATAATTTTGGAAGCGTCAAGCAACTTTACAAACGTGCTTGATCCTGTTTTTGACGATATAGCCAACCGCCGTGACACAGTTGTTCCGGCAACAAGGGATCGCTTCACCTTTGTTTATATCAACGATGTTTTAAAGGCGATTGTATTCGCAATGACAAATCTTGAAGAAAACGCAGTTTATAATGTCGGCGGCAAAAACTGCAACGCATCGCTGATTATGATTGCGGCTGTTCTCAACGATATTTACGGCAGTCGCTGTACAATTGAGTCGGGCAATTTTACGGAACTTGACGGCTGTGCAATTAATTCAAACAAGATTTCCGTAAACGGATGCACCCCCGACATAGACCTTGAAACCATGCTGAAAATCTGCATAATGGACAAGATGAAGTCCGAAAAAGTTCTGCGTATCCCCCACTCACATGAGCGCAGACTTGATTCAATCCACGAAATTCAGCTTGCATTTCTGCTTGAAACCGACAGAATTTGTCGAAAGCACAACATAAAATATTTTCTCGGCGGCGGAACACTTCTCGGTGCAATCCGTCACAAAGGGTTCATTCCGTGGGATGATGATGCCGATATTATGATGTTGCGTGAAGATTTTGACCGCTTTTGCGAGATTGCACCAAAGGAACTTCCGAGCAATATGACTTTTCAATCGTACCATACGGACAAGGCTTGTTTCTATGAATTTGCCAAGGTCAGACTTGACGGCACTTTCTTTGCAACCGACTTTGCAAAAGACCATCACGCAATGCACAACGGAATTGCGTTTGATATTTTCTGTCACGACAAAACAGCAAATTCAGCAATCGGACGGAAAATTCATATGGCAATGACTCTGTTCACAAGAGCGCTGGTGTTCAATAAATGGAACAATCGCAAGGCTGAAAACGGCAGTAGAATCCAGAGCATTGTAACAAATTTCTGCAAGAAAATATTTCCGCTCAGATTCAGTATGTGGCTTGAAGTCCGTACTTTAAAATTCTTTAAAAACAAAAAGAACGCAAAATATCTCTATGACGGAATGGGCAGAAATATTTATAACGGTGCTTTTCCAAAGGAATATCTTGACGATGTTGCTTATGCCGACTTTGAGGGTTACAAGTTTCCTGTGCCAAAGGAATATGACAAGTACCTTACTTTCCTCTACGGCGACTATATGGAGCTTGCACCGCTGTCAACAAGAATGGGTTGCCACGAAATTGCCCTCTGCGACATCGGAAAATATGACGGTTTCAAAATCCGCAAACCCGATTCCGATAAATAATCAGCGTAAAACAGACCGATAAAGTAAATGTCACTTGACACTTACCTGTCGGTCTGCTATAATAATGTAGCACATTTTGGGTGTTGCACAAATAATGGATGCTAAGAGTGACCAACTGCCTTCTAAACAGTAGGTCAGGGGTAGCGTTATGGCTATATCTCAGGTTGGCAGATATGTGATTAACTCACAACTAATTTGTACAAAAAAATTAAATAAGCAGGTATGGCGGAATTGGCAGACGCGCATGGTTCAGGTCCATGTGAAAGCAATTTCATGCAGGTTCAAGTCCTGTTACCTGCACCAAAACCTCGAAAAATCGCTTGTTTATGCGCTTTTTCGAGGTTTGTTTTTTCTTATATTTAGATTTTGTGCGCTATTGAGTATATTTAAGCCTGTTTAGTCTTGTTAAAGCTATTGCTGTCAAGTACATCTGCAACTGCTCCCAGAGCCTTTGCCTCCGCCTCTTTAAAAGCGTGAGCATAAATATTTAGGGTTGTACTGCATAACCGAGGCAGTCTTCGCCTATGAGATAGGCTTTTTTGTAGTAATAGAGGTCTGTAAAAAAGTCAAGCATTTGGTTATTCTCCTTTCGCATAATGAAAAGACCCCGTGGATATTTTCACGAGGTTTTTTTTGAATTTATGTCACGGCTTTTGTCAGCCATGTTTGTTAAGATTTTTTAATCATAGTCTGAGTACCAGTCTTCTCGCTGTACTCTTTCACCGACTTTGATGAATACACTTTCGTCAACATGTTTGTCACAATGAGTGATGTGTACATCCTCAGATGTAATATTTATCTATGTATATTAGATGTACCGCTCATTGATTTTCCTTTCCAATCAATTTGTTTTAGATCCCAGTCATCGTCAGCTGATACTTTTTCATAATAAGCATGTGAAACCGTTTCTTCCCACTCTTCTGTCCAATGACCACCTTCTACTATTTTAGTACCAACCTGTTTTGTAACTTCTACTGCGTGATAAGAACCCCAGCCATCATTATCCATTTCCCAAATTAAATGCTCTTCTAATTGGTGAGAATCTGCTAATTCTTGCCCACAATTATTACATACATTTATGTAGCCAGAACTAAATACCGGCTCTTCTCGGGTAGTTGAAACCCACTCACTGTAGTGGTGGATTTTTACCTCGTCATGTTTTTTATAGTACCTAATTCCGGTTACCACTCCCCGATTTTCGTAATTGTCACCAATCTTAATGTCTTGCGTTGGATTTGCAGGGGTTGTTACGGTGACACCCTTTGAATCATATCCGCTTGTGAACTTGTTAGCTGATGAATTGATACATCTTACTGTGTAGGTATATGTTTTTTTGGCACTTACATTCTTATCATTGAATGTGGTTGAGGTTGTGTCTGCAAGCTTTTTCCAGCTTTTGCCGTTCTTTACATACACACGGTATTTTTCAGCACCGTTCACCTTGCCCCAGCTGATTTTTACGCTGTTATAGGTTGCCTCGGTTTTTGAAATTTTAGGAGTGGCTACATATTTAATTGACTTGCCTTTGCCGTTATAACCGCTTGTGAATCTCTTTGCATCTGCACTAATGCATCTTACGGTATATGTATAATTTTTGCCCGATGAAACGGCTTTATCTGTGTATGCAGTTGAGGTTGTATCTGCAAGCCTTGTCCAACCCTTACTACCTTTGTAGTAAACTCTGTACTTTTCAGCACCGTTTGATTTGTTCCAGCTTATCTTTACACCGCCGTTTACACTTTCAGCCTTTGAAATTTCGGGAGCGGCTACATATTTAATTGACTTGCCTTTGCCGTTATAACCGCTTGTGAATCTCTTTGCATCTGCACTAATGCATCTTACGGTATATGTATAATTTTTGCCCGATGAAACGGCTTTGTCTGTGTATGCAGTTGAGGTTGTGTCTGCAAGCCTTGTCCAACCTTTACGGCCCTTGTAGTAAACTCTGTACTTTTCAGCACCTTTTACCTTGCTCCAAGTCAGCTTTACACCGCCGTTTATACTTTCAGCCTTTGAGATTTTCGGGGTTGCAAGACTTGTCTTTGCTGACTGTGCCGAAACAACAGGGGCATTCGTTTCAACAGCACTTGCCGTAAACGGAACTGCCGTTGCCGTGCCTATCGTCATTATTGCAGAAAGCAATAACGGCATTATTCTTTTTGCTTTCATTATTATGCCTCCTAAAAAGTATGTTTTGATGATACTTGCATCTGTAACTAAATTTTATATCTTTAATTATAATTAGTCAACAATATGTAGGTAATTTTTCTCATTTGTGATGATTTTTTGTTGAAATCAAAACCACCCGTCCAACGGGTGGTTT
>ULLS01030519.1_pt1 | contig 10547 bp, 6 predicted proteins | sample 1951471 | NCBI WGS metagenome assembly ULLS01 (sample SAMEA4835532, study PRJEB28245) | human gut metagenome | biome: gut microbiome; material: fecal sample | place: Denmark | collected 2008 | reverse complement strand
TCTTTGCTTCCGCCTCTGCCTTCTTCTTTGCCTCTGCTTCGGCTTTCTTCTTTGCTTCTTCCTCAGCTTTCTTCTTTGCTTCTGCTTCGGCTTTCTTCTTGGCTTCTTCCTCAGCACGCTTCCGATTCTCTTCTGCACGCTTTGTTGCTTCTTCTTCTGCCTTCTGTGCCTGTTCTAAGATACGCTTTGCTTCTTCGGCTTTCTTCTTTGCCTCTTCCGCCTTCTTCAAAGCTTCCTGCTTTGCCTTGGCTCTTGCCTCTTCCTCAGCCTTCTTGCGGGCTTCCTCGGCTGCTTTCAGACGTGCCTCTTCCGCTTTCTTACGTTTTTCTTCCTCTTCTGCCTTGAGGCGTGCCTCCTCGGCTGCACGTTTCTCAGCGGCTGCAGCTGCACGCTGTTTGGCTGCTGCTTCTGCGATTCTACGCTCCTGTGCAGCTGCCTTTTCTTCTGCCTCTTTCAGCTTCTTTCTTCTGGATTCTTCTTTCCGCTCAGCTTCCTCAATAGCCGCCTTCTTCTTGGCTGCCTCTGCCTCCGCTGCCTTCTTCGCCATCTCTTCCTGCGCCTTTTTCTTTTCTTCCTCTGCCTTATTCTCAGCATCGCCATACTGCGCAAGCTTTGATATCTCTGCACCCAGAGCATCCTCATCCTCATCGCCAAGATCGTACATACTCTTCACATCATTGGTTGGAGTACTCCGGTTTGGCACAATGCTGATGATATCATCTGCATCATCCTTGGATGCTTTGTTCTCCTGTGCTTTCCACTCTACACCATCGGAAATAATCGTTGTATTTCCCTGTTTTGTAAAGGATGCTTCCTCTTCTGCATCATCCCCATTGATTACCTTTACATCGCCACTGCCACCGGATAATTTTGTAGGACGCAATCTTGCTTTTTCATCATCCTGAGCCTTTTTCTTCTCAGGTGCTTTCTCTTCCTGCTTGTTACCCATGTCAATATTGAGACCAAGTCCTCCAGATGGCTCTGTAGCTCCAAGGCTACCGCCCAGTCCTCCAAGTCCTTTGCTCTCTGTCTTGCCACCTGACAGTCCGCCACCTACTGGTGCTCCAAGTCCGCCGCCAGCCGGCTTATCTAAGGATTTTCCAGACTTATCTGCCTGAATGCCAACACTCATGCCAAGTCCTTCATCACTTGCCTTCTTTGGCTCTTCCTTCGCAGGTTCTGCTGCCTTTGCAGGTGCCTCTTCTGGTTCCTCGTCCTCCAATTTAATACCAAGTTCTGCAGCTTTCTTACGACGTTTTTTCTCTTCGATTTTCGCAAGTTCTTCTGCTGACAGAGTTTTGTATTTTGGCTTATTGTGGTCTGCAGCAGTTTCTCCCGCATCTGCAGCTCCAGACAATTGCATTGCTTCCTGCTCTTTTTTCAATTTTGCAGCCTTGGCAGCTTTCTCCTTTTCTACCTGTGCTCTTACCGCAGCAATCAATGCTTCTCTTTGATCAATAGCCACTCCCATTGCCTCCTTTCAGTCATACCTTCTCTCGGTCATATCTTCTCGTCAAGAATTATCTGTATTCTTTCACACGTTTTAGCAAATTCTTCTTAACAGAATCTATCTTCAAAGATGCTTTTAACTCATCTCGTGAAGGTCCTTTTTGTACCGGCTGTTCCTCTTTCTTCTCGGCCTGTGGTGTTGTTGGAATCGAGTCTATGCTGATTCCAAGTGATGCAAGTAACGCTTCTGCCTCTCTCTGCATCTGCTCTTCCTTCTGCATGTTCTCTGTCATCTTATCCTGTGCTTCTTCCATGATCTCGTTGAAATTGTTCTCAACGATTTTCACTTCTTTGTGATAATCCGGGAATAACGATGACTTGAATACCGGGAAGTCCAACTTCTTTTTTTCCGGTTTCGTTGTAAATGGAGCTACATGGAATTCCTCTTTCGGTTCTTCCTCCGGCTCCTCGATTTCTTCCTCTGTCTCTGGTTCTTCTTCAACAGCTTCTTCTACTACTGCCTCCTCGATCTCCGGTTCTGACTCGGATTCCACCTCTGGCTCCGGTTCTACAACCTCTGGCTCCTCAATTTCTACCTCAACCTCCGGTTCTTCTTCGACAGTCTCTTCAATCTCCAGTTCTGTCTCCGGTTCTTCCTCAACAACATCTTCTACTGTCTCTTCGATCTCCAGTTCTGGCTCGGCTTCCACCTCTGGCTCTGGTTCTACGACCTCCGGCTCCTCGATTTCTTCCTCTGCCTCTGGTTCCTCTTCGACAGTCTCTTCAATCTCCAGTTCTGCCTCCGGTTCTTCTTTCACAGCTTCTTCCACCGTCTCTTCGATTTCCGGTTCTGGTTCGGCTTCAATCTCTGGCTCCGGTTCTACAACCTCTGGCTCCTCGATCTCTTCCTCAACCTCCGGTTCTTCTTCGACAGTTTCTTCTGCTCTCTCTTCGATTTCCGGTTCTTCTTCGACAGTCTCTTCAATCTCAGGTTTCGGTTCCGGCATCTTCATCTCTCCGAATTCATCATCCACAGTTTCAGAGAAATCGTCAACCTCATATTCTTCCTCAAAATCTTCCGGCGCCAGTTCCACTGTCTGGAATTCAAACGTCGTTTTCTTGGCTGTTGTCACTTCTGCTTCCTTCGTCTCGGTCTCCTGCGTCACATGTTCCTTGGATGCAAGTTCCTCAATCGTATCCGCTTCTGCTTCAAAACCATCATCTTCATCTACTACGACTACATCTTTTGCAATTGTCCCTTTTCCATGTCTCATATCTTCCGCCTGCCCTGTTGTCTCTGCAATCTCTGATGAAATGTCACTATTTGATTCTTTCGGCTCTTCCGATGGTTTTACATCTTCCGATTCCGATGTTACTTCTTTTGTTTCTTCTATATCAGCATCCGTTGTCTCAGATTCTTCCTCGTGTTTCTTTCTCTTCCGTCTCTGGAAAAATCCCTTCTTTTTTTCTTTTTCCGGTTCTTCCGCTTCTGTCTCAGACGCTTCCTCTGCCGTTTTTTGTTCTGATGTTTCTGTCACAGATGCTTTCTCTGCTGTTTCTTGTTCTGTCACAGTTGTTTTCTCAGACGTCTTCTGTTCTGTCTCATCCGCAACTGTCTCAGGCACTTTCGTTTCGGTTTCCGTTTTTTCTTCGGTAGCAGGTTTCACTTCTGCCTCAGTCTTTTCAGCTTCCGCCGCTGCCGCAGCTTCTGCCTTTTCCTGCTGCTTTTGTTTTTTCAGCAGTTTCTTTTCTTTCCGTTGCTCCTCGCGTTCCTGCTTTTTGAGCATCTTCTGCACTTTCTTCTCCGAACCGGCAGGTGTATATGAATCCTCATACATGATCGTAATCTCTGCCTCTTTCGGATGCATCCGCAGATCATCGGTTGCAAGCAGCTCCTGTTCTTCTGCACGAAGTGCCTCCATATCTGGATCATCATCTACAGCTTCAGTGTCCGCATATATATCGAAATATGTATCTACCTTTACTTTTCCAGCTTCGATATCCAATATAATCTGGCTGTTATCGGAATTCTTGAACGATGCATGATATAACTCAGCCAGCGTCGCCGCCTCGTTCTGTTTTTCCTCTTTCTTGTAAAGCAGATATAACTCAAAGCTCCAGTCATAGTCCAGATTGTGTGCATACCCGGCAATCAATGGTTCCAGCGTCTTGTAATCGTCCGCATGTTCATGCTTATTCCAGACATATTCCATGTCCCGGCTGTCATATGCATTGGCATCAAACATATACATATCGTAATACGTCTTTGCCAGTTGGAAATATCCCATCCGCAAATACAGCTCCACAAACGTATACAAAACCCGCTTCGATTCCGGTCCCAGACGATGCGCCATGATCAGACATCGTCTGGCATCCTTATATCTATCATTTTTTATGTAAATCTCTCCACACAGTCTCAGGAACTGTGGGTTCAGGGATTTTGTCAAATCCTGATGTTCCACTAACTCAAGTGCCAGACTATATTCTCTGGAATTCGCCAACTCTTTAATTTTATTTACACTCGCCATGCTGAGTCCTGCGCCCATGCCCTGTCACCTCTGCCAGTTTCATTTTACTTAGTGTCCTTCAAAGACCTTTTCTACCTTCTCGATTACGGTGTCTTTCATGTTGCCTCTTGTCTTTTCATACTGCAATCCTGACTCCATAATCTCCAAAAGTTCCATTCTGTACTCGCTATCAATATCCTTGATGTATTCCATCAATACATCCTTCAGTTCAATGACATATTCCTTCGTCTGCATCTTTGCAAGCATCTCATCTGGATTGAACTTCGATGTACTCTTCATGTCTTCCTGCTTACGTCCACAGATCAGACATTCATCTGCACCAGCCTCGTTTACATAACCACAGTTACATGTCCAGATCATGCCATCGGTACGATACTTCTCGACTGCATCAATACCACGTTTCTCTTTAAGTGCAGATAATCTATGTAACGGCATGCTGACATCGATTGGCTGGTCGTTGCACGCGAATACACCACGGCTTGTCACATATTTGGAGATGCGTACCTTTGCATCCCTCAAAAGCAGAATATCCTTTGCAGGAAGCTTACACTCCATATCCTTGGATTCGATCAGAGAAACATTTCCTTTCTCAAATACAAAATCCAGATCCTTTAACAGCAATCGTTCTTCATACAGGTTTGTCAGCTCGACGTCTGCACGGATTGCACGAATATCATCTTTGTTATAATTAAAGAAATCTGTAGAAATTGTTACTCCATTCTTAGAACCACGTAACCATACACGTACCGGTCTTGGCACCAGACGATTATAGTAGTTGCTGACATACAGAGATTTTTCTGTAACTGGATTCTCCTCTGGCTTCTTCTTCAGGCGAACAGCTGTACCAGAAGCGATCGTTCCTACGGAATAGCTTGCAAACTGTGTATAATTCAGTTCCACGCCAATTACCGCATCCGCTTTCTTTCTTGCTGCGATTGTCTGCAGACGCTTCAGTGCTGTCTCATTTACCTGCTCCAGCTTGCCTGTCAGCTTCTCACTCTCGGAATCTGACATCTCACTCACACCGGCTGCAAACCCCTTGAAAAAGTTCGAGCTAAGTACCGACTGTACATTTACAAATCCCAAATACTCTACGATTTCGTAACCCTCAAAGCCCTGTCCGGACGTCAACATTACTTCTGTCATTTTTATTACCCTCCCAAAATAAAAATAATCGCTCAAATTTACCTTAAATGATACCATACTTCCATCATATTTGAAAGACTTTTTGTATGATTTATAACATTTTCATCAATTATTTTGTGCATTTTATGCAAAAATCACCAAATTTCTAAAATGCTAATGGATTTTTATTCTCATATTTGTGGAAATAAAACTCCAAATCAAAATAGGTATGCTCGTCGCTGTCCGCGATCATTTCCCAGTTCTCCAGTTCATCCAGATTCGGGAAATGTGTATCCGCTGCATAATCATAGTTGATCTTCGTCACATGCGCATACTTGCAATACGGAAGCAGCATCTCGTAGATCTGTCCGCCACCGATTACAAAAATTTCCTTATCCTCATATTTTTTCAGTTCCTCGAACAGTTCTTCCTTCGAGTGAACAACCGTACCCCCTCGCACGGTATAATTCGGATCAGTCGATAAAATGATATTATCTCTTCCCGCAAGCGGCAGGCCATTCGGGAATCCTGCCAGTGTCTTTCTTCCAAGTACAACGACATTTCCCATTGTCGTCTGTCGGAAGAATTTGTGATCCTCTGGTATTGATACGAGCAGATCGCCCTTGTTTCCAATCGCCCAGTTGTTATCTACTGCTACTATTAAGTCCATATTACCCTCCAAATATTTCGCTCTAAACCGCTATTGGTATGTTCTTGATCTGTGGTCCGGTCTGATAATCTTCGATTGTAAAATCATCAACCGTAAAATCATAAAAATCTTTGACATCTGGATTGAGTGTTACTTTCGGCGCCGGATACGTCGGCCGGCTGATCAGCTCTTCCACGATTGGAATGTGTCTGTCATAGATGTGTGCATCTGCGATCACATGTACCAGCTCTCCCGGTTCAAATCCAGTTACCTGTGCCATCATATACACAAGTGCCGCATACTGTACGACATTCCAGTTATTCGCTGCAAGCACATCCTGCGAACGCTGATTCAAAATGGCATTTAATTTGTTGCCTGTGACATTGAACGTCACGCTGTACGCACACGGATACAGGTTCATCTCGGACAGATCCTGATGCACATAAATGTTCGTCATGATACGGCGGCTGTATGGATTGTTCTTCAGATCATAGATCACACGATCGACCTGATCCATCATACCCTCTTTATATTTGTGCTTCACACCGAGCTGGTAACCATACGCCTTGCCGATCGAACCATCTTCGTCTGCCCACGCGTCCCAGATATGGCTGTGCAGGTCATGGACGTTATTTGATTTTTTCTGCCAGATCCAGAGCAATTCATCAATTGCGGATTTGATATAAGTTTTTCGAAGCGTGATCGCCGGAAATTCCTCCGCCAGATTATATCGGTTTACAACACCAAACCGTTTGATCGTATATGCCGAAGTCCCATCCTCCCATTTCGGACGCACCTTTTCGCCCTTCGTATCGTAACCGTTCTCAATAATATCCTTACACATCGCAATGAACAAATCATCTGCTTTACTCATGTTTTGTCTCCTTCTCCTATTTTGTGCAGTATTCACAGTCTCACTTGTGAATATGTGCCAATCTTATTTTTTCTGCTTGTATTTTTTTCTTTTTCTGTTAACATAATGCCCATGGAGGTACATTCTATGATTCCAAAAGAATTCGGGCCTCGTCTAAAAATTTCGCGTCGTCAAAAACATCTCAATCAAACCGACATTTCCAAACGACTCAATATTACAAGACAAGCCTACAGTAACTATGAAACGGGAAGATGTGCGCCGCCAGTCGATGTTCTGGCTGAACTTACACTGCTTCTCGAATATGATTTCTTTTCTATTTTTCTGGAAGCGGCTGCTTCCAAATTATTTCATTCCAATTTTCAATTTTATCCAGAAAGCGAGGATCTATCATGTCAGGCACAACCACCTTTGGAGCTATGCTCATTCGTCTCCGACTCCACTCCGGTTACACCCAGAAAGAAATAGCCGCATCGACCGGCATCTCACGTTCATCGTATTGTCATCTGGAAGCGGACTACCGAAAGCCAACGATGGAATTTTTTATTAAGCTTTGCATCTTCTATAAGCAAAATCCCGTGAAGCTCCTGCTTCCACTTTTCCCGGAAGAATCCATGGATTCCCAGAAGCATTATCTGCAATATTTAAATTCGTTATGTGAAATCCGATACAAATCAGACACGAAGCGCAATCGAAAGCGCAACGTCAAATGCTGGTCTAAGAAATAGCATCAAAGTTGTTCCCGATCAGAAATCCGGCTTCCGCCTGTTTCCGGTTCTTCTCGTATGGATTACTCTCTGAATACTGGATCTGTGTCGTCGTCTCTCCACCTGCAACATACGTTCTGCCGCATTCCGGACAGACCCCCATCTTCAATGTTACATTCGCCGATATCAGCTTTGCACCCGGCTTGCTGCTTTTCTGAATCGCATTCGCCACGTGCTCCCGTTCATGTGCACTTACTTTCGCGTACGATTCTCCTGCCGCAATCTTGCCCGGTGTCTTAAATGACACATCCGGTTCGTTCGAACCATCGACATATTTCCGATTCTTACACGTCTGACATTCGACCGGCTTCACCTTCGTGGAAGTGTCGACCGTATTGTCCGCATTGACCGGTGTCACGCGGCTGACACCGCTATATGGAATTATATAGTTGTTACTCATCGAACCAATATTCATTCCATCACCTCAAAAAAATAAAGGTAACCAGACAGGTTATCTGCATGGTTACCTTTATTTTACTATATTTCGCTTATATCCACAAGAGAAAGATTGTGTCTGTCAGATGACTCTAAGCTTGTAAGAAGCGCATGTGCGGTATCTAAGCTTGTGAGAACCGTCACACCTGTCTCGATTGCATTTCGGCGGATTACGAAGCCGTCCTTGCTGTGTTCCACACCCTGTGACGGTGTGTCGATAACAAGATCGATCTCATGTGACAGAATCAGGTCTAACAGGTTCGGAGAAGGCTCTTCCACCTTGTTAATCGGTTTTGCAGGTACGCCATTCTCATTCAGGACACGGCAGGTACTTCTTGTCGAATAGATCTCATAACCAAGCGCGGTAAACCGCTGTCCGATTTCTACTGCATCCAGCTTATCGGAATCCTTTACTGTAAGTATCATCTTCTTGTACTTCGGCAGATTCACGCCGTTTCCAAGGAATGCCTTGAACAACGCTTCGTTGTAATTTTTCGAGATACCAAGGCACTCACCGGTTGATTTCATCTCCGGACCAAGGCTGATCTCAGCACCCCGGATCTTCTCAAAGGAGAATACCGGCATCTTGATTGCGAAGTATTCAGATTCCGGCTGTAATCCCGGTGTATAGCCCATATCCTTGATCTTCTCGCCTGTGATAACTCTCGTTGCAAGATCAACGATTGGAATACCGGTTACCTTACTGATGTATGGTACGGTACGGCTTGATCGCGGGTTAACCTCGATGACATATACCTCATCCTGATATACAATAAACTGAATATTAATCAGTCCGATAACATGCAGGCTGTTCGCAAGCTTCTTCGTGTAGTCTTCGAGCACACGCTTGATCTTCGGTGTGATCGTCTGTGCCGGATACACGGAAATACTATCTCCGGAATGGATACCTGCACGCTCGATATGCTCCATGATACCAGGAATCAGGATATCGTGGCCATCACATACGGCATCAACCTCGATTTCCTTACCCATCAGATATTTGTCAACCAAAACCGGATGCTCCTGCTCATGGCGATTGATAATCTCCATAAACTCAATGATATCCTTATCCGAGATTGCAATCTGCATACCCTGTCCGCCTAATACATAGGAAGGACGAACAAGGACCGGATAACCAAGCTCATTGGCTGCTTCCAGCGCTTCCTTTGCTGTAAATACAGTCTTACCGGCAGCTCTTGGGATACAGCATTTCTCCAGAATCTCATCGAACAGTTCTCGGTCTTCGGCCGCATCGACATTTTCAGCACTTGTACCAAGGATTGGCACGCCCATCTCCAAAAGCGCCTCCGTCAACTTGATGGCTGTCTGACCACCGAACTGTACAACCGCGCCATCCGGTTTCTCGATATTTACGATAGACTCTACATCTTCTGCCGTCAGTGGCTCGAAATACAGACGATCTGCAATATCGAAGTCTGTACTGACTGTCTCCGGATTATTATTTACAATAATGGTCTCATAGCCCTTGTTCTTCAAGGTCCACGTACTGTGTACCGAGCAGTAGTCAAACTCGATACCCTGTCCGATACGGATCGGACCGGAACCAAGCACCATGATCTTCTTCTTATTCTCATCCACCTCGACTTCGGATTCGCCATCGTAGCAGGAATAATAATATGGTGTCTCTGCTTCAAACTCAGCCGCACAGGTATCTACGATCTTGTAGGATGCATGGATACCATAGCCATAGCGAAGCTCCTTGATTTCCTTTTCCTTCTTGCCTGTAATCTGTGCGATTACCTTGTCCGGAAACTCCATGCGCTTTGCTTCCTGCATCATTTCCTTAGTGATCTCAGGTGTCTCACGCAGTAATTTTTCTTCCTGTACAATATTGTTGATCTTGTCAATAAACCAGATATCTACTTTCGTGATATCATGGATCTCCTCCGCGGAGATTCCACGGCGCAGCGCTTCTGCGATAACGAAGATTCGACGGTCATCGACACGATGCAGCATCTCATGAATCTCCTCTGTCGGAAGGTCATTGTAGTTCTCATAGATCAGGCTATCCACATGCTGTTCGAGAGAACGAAGCGCTTTCATGAGTGCTCCCTCGAAGTTCGTACAGATACTCATAACCTCACCGGTTGCCTTCATCTGTGTGGTCAGCTTCCGGCTTGCCTTGATGAACTTATCGAAAGGAAGTCTCGGCATCTTAACTACAACATAATCGAGTGCCGGCTCAAAGCTCGCATAGGTCTTACCTGTAATTGCATTCTTGATCTCATCGAGATTATATCCAAGAGCGATCTTCGCAGCTACCTTCGCGATCGGATATCCGGTTGCCTTTGAAGCAAGTGCCGAAGAACGGCTTACCCGCGGGTTTACCTCGATTACACAATATTCAAATGTTGTTGGATGCAAGGCAAACTGTACGTTACATCCACCCTGGATACCAAGCTCTGTAATGATATTTAAAGCAGCACTACGAAGCATCTGGTATTCCTTATCTGCCAGTGTCTGGGATGGTGCAACAACGATAGAATCTCCGGTATGAACACCAACCGGATCCAGATTCTCCATATTACATACGGTAATACAGGTACCGTTCGCATCACGCATAACCTCGTACTCAATCTCTTTCCAGCCCGCGATACAACGCTCAACCAATACCTGACCGACACGTGACAGACGCAGTCCGTTCATCAGTATCTCTACGAATTCTTCTTCGTTGTGCGCGATACCGCCGCCGCTTCCACCAA
>ULLS01001700.1_pt1 | contig 10880 bp, 16 predicted proteins | sample 1951471 | NCBI WGS metagenome assembly ULLS01 (sample SAMEA4835532, study PRJEB28245) | human gut metagenome | biome: gut microbiome; material: fecal sample | place: Denmark | collected 2008 | reverse complement strand
CCGGATAAGATACCGCCGAAACGTCGTAAACCTTCTTGATCTTCAAGATTGTTCTTGTGTGCGTGTCTTTGTTGTATGCGTCCTCCGATACGGTGAACGCCCAAGACATTTTGCAAATAAGCCCCGCGTCGATACTCGCGTAAAGCCGCTTTGCCTCTTCGGTAAGGCTCAAATTTGCGGCAATAAATAAGCCGCCGTCCTGCGGTTCCAAAAGCAGGGAAGGCGGCTTGTTCTTTGCCATCTTGTTTCGGGCGAATACCATTCCGGAATGGTCGAACTGCATAATCACGTCGGACAGGTCAGCGCCGACAAGCGCGTTCCGGTCGATCATTTCGCAATACTTGATCCCGCCGTATTCATACATAACATACGGCTTATTGAACGTTGTTGCGAAGCCCTCGACGTAATAATCGGTGTCAAACCTCTTTTCCGCCGTCCCCTGCGGGATCATCAGCGGCTGGAACATTTGACGGTATTCCCGTTCCTTCACTACTGGCATTCGGTGTAACCTCCCTTCCTAACTCGGATACTTCCGCGTATTCTTTGCGAATATAATACTTGTCCCCGCCTTCGACGTGCGACATATTCCAAATATCCATAACGCCGTTACGGTTTAACAAGCCACGGTCAAATAATTGTGTGCTGATATTCAGCTTCGTATTATTGCTTGCGTATTGAAGCCTGTTCGCGGTAAAGGTAATCGCGTTCCCGAAGGATAATTCCCGCTGTGTATAGGTCATATTCGACATAACCAGCGAAAGCTGGATCGCGAAAGGCTCGATCTTGCCTTCGTAATAAGCGTTCCATTCATCTTCGGTATAGCTGTTCTGAATGATTTTCGCGTTCGTCCCGAAGTAGTTAAAAACATTTTCGTTGATCTGCGCCATCTGCGCGGCGTTCACCGTGAACGGCTTGCTTTCGATCGGCTTTACGTCCGCGAATTTGCTATCATAGATCACCATTCCGGATTGATTATCCGCTGAAAGGTTATCCGCCGTGAAGCGCTTGCGCTCTTTCGTAATATCTTCCGGCTTTAGCATATTCGCAACCTTCGCCAAGAACCGGACGGAAGCCGAATTTTTAACGCCGTTGATAATGCCTTGATTTTGCGTATGGATCAACTGCATTGTAGGACGAAGCGCGGCGTTACTCTCTCCGAAGAAGTCGTCGCTATACTGAAATTGCGTCATAACGCCGACGCGCTCGAACTCGATCGCCGCCCGCTGTCCGTTCGCGAAGGTGTACCGCAAGAAGGGCGCGCCCTTGTATTCGACAACCTCGCAACGCTGGGGAAGCAGGGGATAATACCCCGCGATCCCGCCGTATTCATCTTCGATCGGAACAATGAACGCCGTGTTATTCACCGAAAGGATCGTCGCGATCCGGTAAATAAACTTCGACGTATCCATAAACGGATTAGGGCGGAACTGCAATACCCTTTCAAGGTTCTTGTACGCCGTCCCGCTGATTTCCGGTTTCAGCTTTGAACAGAAATTCGCGAACGAATGAATAGCCGCCCGCGTAAGCTCCATTTCGTAAAGGCTTTCCGGCGCGTTCGTAAAAACGGGCGAATACCCATTAAGCATCTTGAAATATCCTTCCGCTTGAATATCCGAACGCGGTTTTCGGAAAATTGTTTCAAAAATTCCCATAGTTTCTATCACCCCGCATTTTTCAGCATTTCGCCGATCTCGTTATAATACTTCTGCCGTACCGTCATAGCGTCGATCACGGAAACGAAGCCGTCGATACGCGCCCGCTGTTCGATCTTTACCGGACGGAACTTCCGCGTTTCCATATTGTGCTTTAACGCGACGTTGAGGAAATGCGCTTTCAGAAGGTTATTATCTGCGATCTTGAAATTGCCGTCTTTGATTATGCCTTCAAATTCCCGAATAACGGGCGCAAGGTTTTCACCCTGCCATACGTCGTCCGTCTGGAAGCCCGCCGCCTTCAAGTCGTCGATCAGATATTGCGCGCTGTAACGGTCGTAGCCTATTTTTAGAATATAAATGCCGTACTGATCCCGAAGGGTAGAAAACCATTCGTAAACGTCCCTGTAATCGACGTGATTTTCGCCGGACAGCTTCACGATCCCTTGCTTGACGAATATATCATACGGCACGCCGTCCACCGCCTGTGCGGTTTCCAGCCTGTTCGCGGGCATAAAGAATTGTGCGAAGGCATAAAGAACGCCGCCGCGCTCAATAATCACGCTTGCGGCTGTAAGGTCTGTTGTCTGCGATAGGTCGATACCGCCCACCGCGTAACTGTCTTTGAAATCCTCCAGCTTGATTTTTTCACCCGCTCGATCGACAACGACATAATCAAGCCAAGCGACGGAAGAATTCTGCTTGATATTGCAGTATTTGCAAAGGAATTCCGCCCGCTTTGAAAGGCTCATTTCCGCGACGGCGATTTCCTCTTTGAAGAACTCCGGCGAAACGGAAACGCCCATATTCGGATTTGCCTTTTTTAGCTCTTCAAGGTCGTTCCATTTCTCCACGTCGTCGATCATATAAAGCAGGGGAAGAAGGCGGCGTTCCTTGCTTCCGCCTTTCAGAAACGCCGTAGATCGCGCCATCAATTCATCGAAAATACCGTCGTTTTCGTATCCCGCCGTACTGATAGACAGGATCAGCGGCTGGCGGCGTGCGCCAAGCGCGGATTTCATTACTTCGTATTGCTTCAAGCCGCCGTCGCCGCGCCAAGACGCGACTTCATCGTTCACGACTAAATGCGGATTGAAGCCGTCCGATTTCTTCGCATTGAACGCCAGCGGCTTTATTGCCGTGTTGCTTTCCTCGATGTAAATATCCGAACGGCGCTTCTTCGCAAGCTCCGAAAGCTCCGGTTCTTTTTTAATCATCTGGAAGAAGTTATCGTAAACGATGTTCGCTTGCTCCAGCTTCGGCGCAAGGCAATAAATCTTTGCCCCGTATTCGCCGTCAAGATATGCCATATACGCGATCACGGCGGAAGCGAAAAGCGTTTTGCCGTTTTTCCGCCCGATCACAATAAACACTTCGCGGAATATCCGCACGTTATCTTCGTCAACTATCCCGAAGATCAGCGATACCGCCGCTTTCTGCCATAGCTCCAATTTCAGAAGGTCGGTTCGTCCCTCGCAATGATGGCAGAAGTTTTCGATAAAGCGAATTGCCTTGTTCGCCTTCTTTGCGTTGAAAAGAAAAAGCCCGTTTTGAAGCCCGCTAACGATGTATTCATAAATCAACCGCACCCATTTTCCGACGACAATTTTTCCCGTCGTTATGCCGTCGTAATACTCGTAAATGTAATTTGAAAACGGCATTTTTTATTCGTCCCGCAAAGCTTGCAGACGGCTTTCTTTTTTCTTTTCGGGCGGCACAAGCTCGCAAAGCTGTTTGATTATGGCGGCGTGATTTTTCGTCATAGCGATATGCGTTTTTACTGCGTCGCTCTGCTTTGTCCCGCTCTGATTTGCGCCGTTTTGGTATTCGACGGTGTAACCCTCTTCGTTAATGATTTCCTGCAACTCTTCAAGGGATACCGCCATAAATGCGGCGTTGCGGATAAGGCTTTCGACGGTCTGCAACTTGTTTTTATCCAAGTCGCGGAAAACCCGCTTCAATCGGTTTATCTCCCTCTTGATTTTTTGATCTTTCGTTAAGTCCTTCTTTGTCGCCATAAATTATCACCCCTTTTCGGCGGATACCTACACCCCTTTTTCGCGTACACCCGTTATGCGCGCGCCTGCGGAGTAAAATTAACCTCCCGCCCTCGGTGTTTCACCCTCCCTAAATCCTCGGCGAATAGGGGGGAGTACCACGTTTCCGTTTTCGTCAAACGAATATCGCTTTTTCCGCTTCGATCGATGGTGTTCTTTGTTATGGCAATCTTGACAAAGCGCTTCGAGATTATCCCACGAAAGCGCAATGTACGGATCGTTTACGTTCTGCTTCGTCAAGTATGTTTTGTGATGTGCAATCTTTGCGGCGACGGGATCGTCCGGTGTAGAACAACGTTCGCACAAGTAGCCCTTCGATTGCAAGAAGGCATCACGGCAAGAACGCCACGCGTCGCTGTTGTAGAACTGTTCTGCCCACGGCTTCATATTCGCACCTTCCTTTCCCGCGCATAATAAAAGCGCCCTTCCGGATTGCTCCGAAAAGGCGCTATTCGTGCGCTTGTGTCTTGCGTAAGAATTCATCGTAAACAGTATAGCATAGATATATTTCCCTTGCCACCCCTCGATATTGTCGCGATATTGTCATTTATTCGCCCGCCTTGCGCCTGTACGTTGCCGCACTCACCGCCGCCGCAATCCCGAATACGCATACCGCCATATCGTTTACGATCTTGTTCCGCCATCTGCAAGCGGTCTTTACGCCCTTCAAAACGCCCGCTTCTTCAAGGTCGAAGGCTAATTCCTCCCACGTGTAGGGCTTGCCGCTCTCGCGCGGCTTGCCTTCGTAATCCTCGCCGAAGTAGTACATACGAACCACCGTGAATTCCTTGCGGTCGCGGTAAAGGTTTATAGCCCTCTCCAGCCGCTCGAAGCCGTACTTCGTTTCCCGATACTGCCGTCTTTTTTCTTCCCGCATTTCCTCGACAATATCGGCTTCTGTTTTCTGCTCATAAAATCCCGTGCTTTTGCTTCCCGCCGCGAAGGTCTTTCGCCCTGCGTGATATTCCACTTCGCAATAGGCTTCTTCGTCAGCAATAAGCGCCGCCAGCTTCTTGTAGTTATACAAAAGCGTTTCCATAGCCTTGAAGTAATTAACATACGCGCCCGCCGTGTCCTTGTACGCTTCATAAGCACCCGCGCGGGCGGCTTCGTTGATTGCTTCGCGCAACTCTTCGGAAATCCCCGTTTTTTTCTTTGCCATTTTCAGCCCTCCGTTTTCTGCTTTAAGTAGTCGATAATTACGCTTGCGGCTTCCTGCCAACCCTTGCAGATTGCCGCCGCGTAACCCTGTTCTATTAGCCCGTCGATCCAGCGTACCTGTTCTTCGCTGATCCTCCCGCCGCGTTGCCGTTTAAGCTCGATGTAAAGCCCGTGATTTCTGCCGCGTGCAACGGGAAGGCAAAGATCGGGAACGCCGGATTTCACGCCCTGCGCCCGAAGGCGCGCCGCCTCGATCTTGTTCCTGCTCCCACCGTTCGGAACGTGATACAAAAGCGCCAATTCCGGAAAACGCCCCGATTGAAGCGCCGCCCACTCGAAAAGCGCGATTTGTTCGTCCGCTTCCGTAGGAACGGGAAGGGAAGGCGTGTTATTTTTCCGCATTTTGCTTCGCCTCCCAATCGTCGAAGAAGAAAAACGGTTTTTTCTGCGCCACCGCTTCGCCGAACTCGTATTTTGCGCCCCTGCTTTCCGTCCAATCCGGAAGGAAACATACTTCGGCGCATTCGTTCAGCATTGCGCCCGCCATTCGCATATACGCTTCCCACGTGAAGCCCTCCGAAGGCAGTAACGCCGGATTGACGACAATAAAGCCGCCTTCCTCCAGCTTCTTCTGCGCTTCATAGAATTTTGAGCGGTAAAACGGATCGCCCGTAATCTTCCCCGCAAGGTAAACCGTCTTTGTCTGCATTGTTTTTCCTCCCTTCGTCAAAACAGCGTTGTTTGCGTTGCCTTTTCCTGTTCCTCCAGCAGATCAAACAGGCGGATTTGCGCTTTCTCTTCTTCAAGCCGCCTGTTCGCCGCCTCGAAATATTTTGCATTGATTTCAAAGCCCACGTAATCAAGCCCGCCGATCCGCTGGCAAGCGACAAGGGAACTCGCGCTTCCGGCGTGCGTGTCTAAAATCTTCATACCTTTTCGGGTAAACAGGGATAAAACCCATTCATACAGCTTCACGGGCTTTTGCGTAGGGTGGATCGTCCCTTCGATCTGCAATTCAACGCGGTTCAACGTGAAAATTCTTGTCGGCGTGTCAAAGCTGGTGTATGCAAGCTCACAATCAGACATTGAAAGCCCGCGTTGCCCTTTGTCCCATACAAGCCAGCCTTTATGTGTCTGTTTCAGCATCGGAACAAAGTAATTCCCGCCCCAAATGATTTGTTCACGGGATACCCGTTCAAGCTCTCGGAAATATTCTTCGGTCGGCGGCTTGTTGTCCCAGCCTTCCCGCGAATGCTCCTTCCGGTTATGCTTCGGATTTCTGCAAACGCGCTTCCGCTGTCCGTCAATCCCGATCCCGTAAGGCGGATCGACGATCGCAAGGTCGAAGAACCCGTCCGGAAATTCCTTCATTCCCTGCATACAGTCCAGATTATAAAGCCTGTTCAATTCAAGCACCGTCGATCGCCTCCTTCCTCTCTTTTTCTCCCACCCCTCCGCCCCTCCCGCTGGGAGGGGAACAGGCTCAAAGGAATAAACCCCGCGCCCGATCCTTTATGCACATTTCCCCAGCTTTCATTGTGGAAAAGTGCAAGCCGCCTTGATAGATTTTCTTTCCCCGTCGCCGTCCTGTTCCTATCACTCACGCTTCACCCCGTAAAGGTCAAGCGGCTTCGCCGTGCTTCGCAACCTTGACGGGCTGAACCGTTCGTGATCTCTGATAAACAGGCGACGGGGAATAAACGAAAATCTATCTTCAAGGCTTCTTCTGTGATCGAAGCTGTGCTTCGTCGCCAAACGTTACACATTTACAAGGCTTTAGAAATGCTGATCTGAAATCAGCCTTCACCGTCCTTCGCCGCTCGTTTCCGCTTGCGCTTCGGCGGCTCTAACACATACTTAAAATAAAGGTATCCATACTTCGTGCTTTTCGTTTCTACTAATATATAGCCCTTCGGCGGGCGCGGCGGTTTGCTCTCCGTGTAAACCCTCTTTGCAACGGTCGGCGTTTCCCGATCCGGCTTCCGCACGTTGCGCGTCTGCTTCCAGCGGTGTCCGCCTTGTTCCTTCGTCCAATGGTCGAAAAGGTAATTTGCAAGCCCCGTGTAATCCTGCCCGTGATCCACACCGTCGTAATAGTTATGTTCGCGAAGGTGGTTGATCCGGACGATATTTCCGTAAACCCATTGTTTCTTGATTGCCTCTTCCGGCACGCCGTCCGAAAGCATATGCGCGTGAATTCTGTTCGTGTTCTTTCCGCGTCCTAAATAAATGAAGATCACGGCATCGGGGAAGGCGTATTTCAGCCGCCGCACGAATAGATCGCGTATCCGCTTCGCTTCCTTGAAGGTATGTACTTCGTTTTCGTCGTCCAGCGTCAGCGTGCTATATAATGAACGCGGGGAAAAGTTTTCATTTACCAGCCGCGCGTGTTTCCGTCTTGATATTCCGATCTTGTGTTGTTCTCGTTCTTCCTCTGTCTTGAAGCGCGGGCGCGGTTCAGCCTTCTTTATATCGGTAAGCCTGTCCGATACGTTGAAAACCTCCTGTTCACACACAACGCCCGAAAAAATCCTTCTTTTTACTCTCTGCATACGTCAAGCCGCCTTCCTTTGACAAAAAGCCGCTTTCGTGCTATACTATCTAATGTATTGAATAGCCTTATACGGCAACCCCGAACGGGGAAGAACCGTCCTGTACGCCCATACAGGACGGTTCTTTTTTATTTATCCATTGTTCAGCCCGTCGCCCTGCACGAACTCTTCGCATTGCGGTTCCTCGCAAGGCTTGAAGCGCATTCCGTTTTCACAACCTACGCACGGGAAAGGGCGTATCCCGTCCGGCGCTTGTCCTTCTCGTATCTGTTCGCATTCCTCCAGCCGCGCGCATTGATCGCACCAGCACTTCCTGCAATCCCCAATTTCGGTTTTGACGGAAGGCTTCTTTTCTTCTTCGCCTTTCCGGATTTCGCGAATTGCGGCTTCTTCCTCCATCACTTCGTAAGCGTCCATACCTGCTTGAAATCCTCGGATCAGCGCCGCGAACGCGAAGCCCAGCGCCGCGCCCGCCTCTTCGATCGCTTCCGCATTCAATTTAATTTCGCTCATTTCCGCCTCTCCTTTGCGTGTCTGCGCCGTTGATGTATCCGGTATTCTTCTTCGTTCCGCGCTTCCCGCAAGTACGGAAGATCGCGACGATCACGCAATAGATAACCAAAACCGCCGCCGCAATGCAGATAATCCCGCAAAGCAGGAAAAAGGCGTTTTGCATAAATTCAAACATCGTCATTAAGTACAACCTTCTTTCCCTCCATTACGCCAGCTTCCTTTAATCGCTTGCGTAGGTGTTTTTGCTGTGCAAGGATTGAAAGGGCGCGTCGCTCGTTCTGTCTGTACTGCTTTGCTATATCCCTTATATCCTCGCTTTGGTAGTAGCCAGCGCCGTCCTGCGCGTTAATAATGATTGCGCCCCTGCGCCGTGCCTGTTCAATTTCTTCGCGTACCTTCCGATCCGGCAAGCCTGTTACCGCGCGAAGGTGTGCGCGTGTTACCGCGTTTTCCTTGCCGATCGGTATATAGTCCGTTATGCTTGCCGCCCGCATTGTCGTTACGCTCCTTCCTCGAATACCTCTTCCGGCTTGATATTCCACGCCGCCGCAATATGCTTCATCATATCGACGGCTTCGGCGCGCTTCTTTTCGTCCCCGTCAAGGTAAGATTTCAAGATTTCAGATTTCAGAACACAAAGCGGGCGAACGCCCCTGCCCCCGAAGTAAGCGAAGTAGCTGAGCAGCGTGCCATCGGAATAGACGCTGCGGACGTATGAATTTTTCGGGCTGTCCGGTGTAGCTGTCCACCACCAAGTGTCCGGAAGCTCCGGAATGTTGCCGCGAAGAAGCCTGTATTCGTCGCACGTGATAAGCCCGACGCGGACGCGATCGCCGCCGTAATTTTTCAAGCCGTCGTCGGCGGTCAAGTCAACGTTGAAATACTCGAACATTGCTTCCGGCGCTCCCGCTCCGATCATCTTTTGCAGGAATTCGCCGTTTAAGAACTCGCGAATATCGGACGCGGCGAAATCATTTCGGTTCTTCGTGTCAAAAGCGCCGTTGCCGATACACTCCGAAGCAATGCACTTCACCCAGCTTTCGGCGGTCTGAATGATTGTGAAGGCGATCCCGCCGATCGTGATTTCCTGTTTCGGCATAAAGCCGTGTTTGTTCTCTGTCATATTGAAAAGCCCCTTTCTTTCCTCGGGCGGTACTCCCGTTCCGTTATTATCAACATTTCTTCCCGCCGTGCCTATACGGTCGGCTTTTGTTGTATTCGTGCTTCTGCGAAATAGCCGCGTCAATGTCAATTCCGGCATAGCCGCAATAATCAAGAATACGAATAATCGCGTCTGCAAGCTCGATCGGTATTCCTTCCGGCTTTCCTCTCTTGTACGATCCGCATTGTTCCGGATTATTCGGGCATTCGTCCGCCGCGTCCGGCACACATAAACTTCCGCTTTCTTGACAAATGCTTTTCGCGTAATAAATTTCGGTAGGCAATCGCCCGTTTCGGTATTCCTCCAGCGCTTCTGATAGCTCCGAATGACAAAGCGCGATAATTTCCGGAAATCCTCGTTCTTCGTCCCACCAGCCGTGATCGACGGCGTTTTCGTGAATTTGCTTTGCAACCTCGTTAATTCCCGTCATTATCGTTTTTCCTCTCTTTCTGTTTGTCTTTCGGCTCTCCGCCGTCGTTGTTCGTGTTCCTACAATCGCACGTTTCCCCGTTGTCAAGGTGTGCGCCGCAATGGTCGCATACTTTATACTTCATTTCTTCGTTACCTCCGTTCTTTGGAATAATCAGACGGCGCAACCCGTCCGCGCATAGCGTCAAGCCGTATTCGTGAAGGTAGGCGCGGCGGCGCTCCGCCTCTGCCGCTTCCCAGCCGCAAGTAGGGCATTCCGAAGCGTTGCATTTCTGAACCTCTTTCGGATTGATACCCAAAAGACATATATATCCCACGTTCACACCTCCAGCCGCATAACCTTTTCGATCCCCGCATCAAGCACAAGCACCCGCGTTCCGTCCCCGATACGTTTTTCAATGCTCTGTTGCATTTTCTGCATATCCTCTTCACGAAGCCGCGTTCTTGTTGTAAGGATTAGAAGCCCGTTGCCTTTCAACCCTTCAACCTCTTTCACGGGAATTTCTGTGCCGTCTGCACGTCTGAAAAATAAACCTTCTTTCATTGCTTCACCCGCTCCCCGTTATAGATAACTACCATAGAAGGGAAGGGCGCGGGATCGCTGGCGTTCCCTTCGTCGTCCGTGAAGCGAAGCCTTCCGCGAACGAAGCGGATTTCCGCTTTGCCGTATATGTAATCGTGAAAATAGGTCGTATCTGTCCGCGCTGGGATAAGCAGTACAACGGCGTACCCCCCCGCGTGCTTCTTCGTATGCTTTCTTTACCCACTTTCCGATCTCGCGTCCGTAAGGCGGATTACAGAAAACCGCGCCGCCGCGATCCCAGCTTTGCGAAAGCCCGTCCGTTTCCGGCGTATAGTAAAGCGGGCATTTTGCCGTTTTGTCGGTCGCCGCCGCGTCAAGCACGAAGCCGAATTCTTCGTTCAGACGGTCGAAGAAGTCTTGCGGCGTACACCAATCCATTTTCTTTGAAGATAGAAGCGCACTATTCACCGCCGCCAGCCTCCTTTCCGGAAATCGGTTTTGTTTTTCCGTCCGCGAACGCTTTTAACGCCTTCGCTTTGCTTGCGTATGTTTCCGCCGTTTCAATCCCGCATATCGGGCAATATACGAAATATTCCTTGTTTTCTTCGTCGGCGTAAATAATCGCGTTTTCAACATCTCCGCCACAATGTGGGCATTTCGTCTTTTCTTCTTTGAACCCTCGCTTCTTTTTGATTTCCGGCGTATCTTCTATATGTTCATCGGAATATACGCGAACAACCGCCGCAACCTGTTCAAAGTCTAAATAAACGGGCTTGTTTTCCGTGATCCCTTCAATGTTGTATCCGGTCGCCTGTCCGAAGCCGTTTTGTT
>ULLS01033098.1_pt1 | contig 11274 bp, 13 predicted proteins | sample 1951471 | NCBI WGS metagenome assembly ULLS01 (sample SAMEA4835532, study PRJEB28245) | human gut metagenome | biome: gut microbiome; material: fecal sample | place: Denmark | collected 2008 | reverse complement strand
ATTCAGATTTTCAACTACGGTAACTGCAAGCGTGACTTTACTTATGTGGATGATATTGTCGAGGGCGTTGTCCGTGTGATGCAGGGTGCGCCGAAACGTAAAAATGGTGAAGATGGTCTGCCCGTTCCTCCGTATGCAGTTTATAACATCGGCAACCAGAACCCGGAAAATCTGCTGGACTTTGTACAGATTTTGCAGGAAGAACTGATTCGTGCTGGTGTTCTGCCGGAAGATTATGATTTTGAAGCACACAAAAAATTGGTTCCGATGCAGCCTGGTGATGTACCTGTGACCTATGCAGATACCAGTGCGCTGGAGCGTGACTTCGGATATAAGCCCTCTACCAGTTTGCGCGAGGGGTTGCGGAAGTTCGCTGAGTGGTACGCAAAGTTCTACAAATAATGAAGAATAGGAAAATAAACCGATGAAGTGTGTTGGGGTTTACAAGGAATTATATCATCAGGAACCGTTTGATGTGGCGTTCTGCCCGTACCGTATCAGTCCTCTGGGTGCGCATATCGACCATCAGTATGGAAAAATCAATGGTCTGGCAATCGATAAGGGAATTCACATGGCATACCACCCGAAGCAGAATGGTGTTGTGGAATTGCAGTCGCTGAACTTCCCGAAGCGCGCCCAGTTCTTTGTAAGTGCAGTGCCGGAAGAAAAGCAGGGCGATTGGGCAGATCATCTGCGTGGCGCAGCGAAGATGCTGGGCGAGAAGTACCGTTTGAAAGTCGGTCTGTCCGGCATTATCGAAGGAAGTCTGCCGATTGGTGGTTTGTCCTCGTCAGCTTCGGTCATTATTTGCTTCTTATCGGCGCTGTGCAAGGTCAATGGTATCCACCTCGAACCGATGGAAATGATCCTTACAGCAAAGGCAGCGGAAAATCAGTATGTTGGCGTTTCTTGCGGCAAACTCGACCAGAGCTGTGAGGTTCTTTCCAAGAAGAATCACCTGCTGTATCTCGACACGAAAGATGACAGCTATGAGCTGATTCCTACCGCTATCCCGAAGGCTACCAAATTATTCAGGAACTTGCGGTGAAGCCGCTGCAGCTTGACCACGCTGATCTTGCTGACCGCATGATACAAGGTGGTGCACTAAGTTTCAGCAGCATCTGGAACCACATCAACAAATACCTGCCGGATGAAGCCTATACGCTCATCAACGCAAGGCTTTCTCGTATCAAAAAGACTCAATAAAAAAGCAAAACGGCACTCCATTTGTCAGACAAGTATACGAGTATGCTTGTGCTGGGAAGTGGGGTGTTTTCTATATGGCTCAGCGTCTACGCCAATGGCTTTTCTGGTTTTCCTCAAGGGTGAGGGTAGCAACCATGCCAGACCTACCTGACAGAAGAATGTAGCGTAACAGACGTCATATATCGACTTATAGATTCGCAAAGGCTATAAGCAAATCCTTATTGACAAATATGATTTGGGACTTTGATTTTTCATTATTTTGCTTATATAATAGAAACAATCCAATGTACGAATGTACGAAATACACAAATTTTACATCTAAAAAGGAGGAAAAAATGAAACATTTCGTATCACGTGTACTGGCAATCGGTCTTACGGGTTCCTTGTTGTTTACAGGTTGTGCTTCTGAATCTGTTAGCAGCGTCGGCACCTCTGCGAACGAAAGCGTCAGCAGTTCTTCTGAAAGCCAGCATGAACCGGTTACCATTACGCTTTACGCAGACTCTGCAACGAACGGCGCGAACGAGGCAAAAATCGAGGCTTTCCAGAATCTGTACCCTTGGATTACGGTCGACCTGGTTGAGATGCCTGCCGGCGCTTCAGACCGCGTGCGAACGTTAAGTACTGTTCTGCAGGCAAAAGATGACAGTATATGTTCGCTGAATCTTACGGCATTATTAACCAGTTGCTTCAACAAATCGGCATGGCACCTGTTGCATGGCTGACAAATTCATCCTGTGCCTTTTGGGCAGTTGTTATTTCTGATGTGTGGAAAACTGCCCCCTATATGGGCTTGCTGCTTTTGGCCGGTCTGAAAACCGTACCCCCTGAATACTATGAAGCCGCCTCAATTGATGGGGCAGGCAGCGTTACAAAGTTTTTCCGAATCACGATCCCCTGCATTAAGCCGGTTCTTCTGGTATCCATTATGTTCCGCACAATTTCCAGTTTCCGAATCTATGATCTTATTAAAGTGCTGACAAATGGTGGCCCCGGCTTATCAACTACCAGCCTGACCATGTATACAATGCAACAGTATTTTTCTTTTGGCAACTATGGCTATGGCGCTGCGCTTGCCATGCTTACTTTTGTAGTTTCGTTGGGCATCGCATTCCTGTTTTACGATGGGATGAAGTCTAAGTTGGAGGTGTAATCATGAAGCGAAATATTGGCGCAATCCTATTTTCCGTAATCCTTATTTCGGTGATTACATTTCCGTTCTTGTGGTTACTTCTTGGTTCGTTCAAAACCATGAAAGAACTGTTTTCAGTCCCAATTCGATTTTTTCCGGAACACATCTCCCTGGATAACTACATTGCAGTTTTTAAGGCACAGCCTTTTGGACTGTATCTGTATAACAGCTTCGTTATTGCTCTTTTAGGCACCGTACTGGTTGTTGTTGCCTCGGATATGGCAAGCTATTCGTTGGCGAGAATTCCTATCAAAGGCAAAAAACTGGTATTGATCCTTGTGCTGACAGTCTCCCTGCTGCCCCCTGTTACACTTCTGAATCCCATCTATCAGACAATGAGCAATATCGGGCTGCTTAACACTAGGATAGGTGTGGCCGTTGTACTGGCTGCAATTGAACTCCCTACTGCGGTGTGGTTGTTGACGAGCTTTTTTCAGTCTATTCCCATTGAAATAGAAGAAAGCGCCATGCTTGATGGCGCTTCCATGGTGGGTGGTTTTGTTAGGGTAGTAGTGCCACTGGTAATGCCCGGTGTATTTACTGTTAGCATCATGACATTTCTTGCTGTATGGAATAACTTCATTTTCCCATCTGTGCTGAACCAATCCAAATCGGCAAGAACGGTTACGATTGCACTGACTATGTTTGAAACAGAGACTTATACGCCATGGCACATTATTTCTGCTGCAGCTATTATCGCATCTGTTCCTCTGATCATTGTTGTTTTGCTTTTGCAGAAACGGATCGTTTCCGGTATGATCGAAGGCGGTGTTAAAGGATAGTCTCAGAAATGTTAAAGGGAGGTCTTTCCATTGCCTGCTTTGCGTAATCCATAAAACATTTCATGGGTCGTGTGAGATGACGCTGCTTATTGTATCCAATACAAACCTGCTGAAAATCAGGTGTTTCCAGTTGGCAATAAAGGGGACTCTCAATATACATGGGTGAAACACAGGCAGAGATATACCCCACAAACGCACAGCCAACATTGGCAGCTACAAGAAAATGGACAAGACCGGGATTAGAGGTTTCCAGTACAATATTCGGTTGGCAGTTATGTTTCTCAAACAGGTTTTGCGTATACTTTCGCAGGTAGCCGGTTTTACCAACTATAAAGGGAAGCAAACAAATATCCTCAAATTTCAGCATGGGGAACGAATGACCATTAGGCTCGCGTTGGTAAGGTATGTGAATCTGTGATGGAACGGCCAGCAAAATTTGTTCCTGGTAAATGTTCGTATGTGTAATTGCCGAATTGGATTCGCTATAGCAAAAACCAAGATCGACCGAACCGTTTTCCAGCAGTTCTTCTACTCCGCCGGACTCAACTTCTGTAACGGAAACCTCAATGTTCGGATACTTCTGTTTGAATCCACCTAACAGGTAGGTCAATGTAATAAACGACTTGTTTTTTGTGACCGCGAGGGATAAGTGTCCGGTTCCGGAAAGGCTCCCATTATCCTTAAGCTCTGCCATCATTGTTTGCATAGTGCGATATTCATACAGCATGTTTTGTGCGCTGTCGCGAAGTCGCTCCCCGGCTTCTGTAAGAATCAGCGAATTGCCTTTTCGGTAAAACAACTTTGTGTCAAGCTCTTTTTCAAGGTGAATCAGCTGCTGGCTCAATGCTGGTTGCGTAATATAAAGTTCTGATGCGGCCTTGCTGATGCTGTTGAATTTCAATATTGTCAGGAAATATTCTAATTGTAAGAAGTTCATGCTGCCCTCCCGAAGATGCAACCCGGTAAAACTTTATAGAGTTAAAAATATATCGCCACAACGAGCATAATCGCGCAAAATCCACTACAAGAATTATAACATGTTATCAGCCCATCATCAATAAGGAAATCCCGGAAGGAGATATTCTTTATGCTTTATACAACTCTCGGAAGAACCAACCGTAAAGTCAGCAGAATTGGATTCGGAGGCTGTCCTGCAGGCGTAAAAAATTATGTTGAGACATATGACCCCGGCAAAACAGATGATTACGGCGAGGGGGTTCGCGCAGCCAGACGTGCCTACGAATTGGGTATTAACTACTTTGATACCGCCCCCGGCTATGGTAATGGCTTGAGCGAGCAGATCATCGGGGAGGCTCTTGATGGCATCCCCGGAGAGAATCTCTTTATGGCAACAAAAGTACGTTACAATGAAGAACCAGATGTTTTCAAATCGCTTGAAGGCAGCCTGACAAGACTGCGCCGGGAACATATTGATCTTTTGCAGTTACATGGCGACTACTACACAAAAGAGCTGACAGACACACTTTTACAGCCCGGCGGCATGGTAGAACAAATGTGCCGTGCCAAACAGGAAGGTCTTGTACAATATCTTGGTTTTACGGGAGAATGTCAGAATGCTGAGTTCTATCGCCTGATCGATACCGGAATCTTTGATGTCGTTCAGGTACAGTACAATGTTCTGTTTCAGCATCCGTATGATCCGTTTTTCCAATCGGGCAGTATGTATTACTGTGAAGAAAAGGGGATGGGCATTGTCACAATGCGCTCTTTGACTTCCGGTATTTTCCAAAAATGGATGCGGATAATCCAGCCGGATAATACTTTTGACTACTCAAAAGCATTGATCCAGTACGTTTTGTCCAATCCGCTGGTAGATACGGCCTTGTTAGGTATGCGATCTGTTGCACAAGTGGAAGAAAATGTTGCTGTGTGCCTAGATACCGCCCACCGTATTGACCTTGCTGAGCTTCACAAGAGGAAAGTAGACTAATCATGGTTACGTGGAAAATGATTAACCTCGGTCAAGTAAGCAGAAATCAGTTTTGGGGTGAGCCGGATGATGTTGTTCGACGCCCCGGTATTTGCAACGGAGTCGTTCTGTTTGACACGGAACAAGTCGTACTGGTTGATCCGCCTTATTCTAACGAGGAGATGCTGCGCTGTCTGGATGCACATGCCGGATTAAAGCCAAAAGATATCGATGTTGTATACATTACACATGCTCATTCAGACCACTTCGATGGGATTCACTATTTCCCTGCCGCACGCTGGTGTACCGGGATGGAGGAACGAGACATTCTGGGGGAAATGCTGGATGCAAGGAAGTTAGACGGCAACAAGTTGGAAGGCTTGAGAGAAAAGTTGACGCCCAATATTCAAGTTGTTCCCTTGCCCGGTCATACAATGGGTTCTACAGGGCTGCTTTTTGACGGCCCGGAAGGAAAAGTCCTTGTCGCAGGTGATTCCGTAATGACGCGTGAGTTTTTTGAACATCAGAAGGGCTATTTCAAAAGCGAAAGTCAAGCTGCCTCAACAAAAACGATCCAATGGATTTCCAAACATACCGATATTGTTGTTCCCGGACACGACAACTACTTTTTTGTCAACGCATACAAATTCAATTGAAGGAGATATCAAATGAAAACTATCACATGCCCAAGCAAAGAAGTTCCTGTTATTGCAGAGACGCAGGTCTTAGTCGTAGGAAGTGGTCCTGCGGGTATTTCTGCAGCTGTTGCCAGCGCTCGCTGCGGGGCAAAAACCATGCTTGTTGAACGGTACCACAGGTCAGGCTGCCGGCACTGCCTCTGCGTTGTCGATAAAAGATGATGTCGTTCTGCGAGATCTCGACATCCACACTTTGCAGAACCAGCTGGTTGCCGATGGTGTACGCATCCGGTAAGGCTCGTTTATTACTTAAAAAAGAAGGAGGATACCATGGAAATTGTAGTTTTGGATGGATATACAGAAAATCCTGGTGATCTGTCTTGGGATGCGGTTAAATCCTTTGGCACCCTTACGGTTTATGACCGAACCCCGGCAGATGATGCCATTATCTGCAAACGGATTGGTAATGCCGATATTGTTATTACCAACAAAACGCCCATCAGTGCCTATGTGATTGCTTCTTGTCCTTCCATTAAATTCATCAGCGTTCTGGCAACCGGATACAATGTTGTTGATACTCATGCAGCTGCGAAAGCAGGTATTCCGGTATCCAACATTCCTACCTATGGTACAATGGCTGTTGGTCAGTTTGCTATTGCCATGCTGCTTGAAATTTGCCACCATATTGGTGCGCACAACGATGCAGTCCATCAGGGACGTTGGGAAACGAATCCTGATTGGTGCTTTTGGGACTCGCCGCTTATCGAGCTTGCGCAAAAGACAATCGGCATTATTGGTTTTGGGCGCATTGGTCAGACTACAGGACGCATCGCCAAGGCTCTTGGCATGAACGTCCTTGCATATGACAGCCATCCAAATGATGTTGGCAGAGAAATCGCCGATTATGTGGAACTTGATGAGCTTCTTCGGCGTTCTGATGTGATTTCCTTGCATTGTCCTCTGTTTCCCGAAACGAAGGGAATCATTTGCGCAGAAAACATTGCAAAGATGAAGGATGGCGTTATTGTTCTTAACAACGCACGCGGCGGTCTTATTGTGGAGGCGGATTTGGCATCCGCCTTGCACAGCGGGAAAATTTACGCTGCAGGATTGGACGTTGTCTCTACTGAGCCGATTCAATCGGATAGTCCGTTGCTTGCTGCCCCAAACTGCATAATCACGCCGCACATTTCCTGGGCACCAAAGGAATGCCGTCAGCGCATTATGGATATGACAGCTGATAATATTCAGCACTTTATCTCCAGTGCGCCAATCCATGTTGTAAACAGGTGACTGCAATGACTATGCGCGATAAAGCTGAGTGCATCATGCGCGAATCCATTCAACGAGTTATGCCCGGCCCTGCAGTGACCACAGCACTTCAAAATTGCAAATTCTCCGAGGGCAGGCTTTACCTTGTTGCTGTTGGCAAAGCGGCATGGGAAATGGCGAATAGTGCCGTTCAGTGCCTTGACAAAAAGGTGTGTGCAGGCATTGTGCTTACGAAATACGGTCATGTACAGGGGTCTATTAAAGATGTCGTTTGCTATGAGGCCGGTCATCCTGTCCCTGACGAGAACGCACTTCGAGGAACGCAGGCTATCCTTCGGATGGTAACAGGATTGGAAGAGCGAGACACCGTCCTTTTTCTTCTGTCTGGTGGAGGATCCTCTCTTTTTGAAAAACCGTTTATTCCTTTGGAAGAACTGCAGGAAATCACAGCGCAACTATTAGCCTGTGGTGCATCCATCACCGAAATCAATACCATTCGCAAGCATCTTTCTCAGGTAAAAGGTGGTCGATTTGCTGTCATGTGTAAGCCTGCTCACGTTAATTCCATCATCTTATCAGATGTGATTGGTGATCAAATCGACATGATTGCCTCAGGTCCAACCTGCGGGGATTCCTCTACACGCGCAGATGCCATTGCTATTGTTGAAAAGTACCACCTCGCTCTTTCACCATTGGCACAAAAGACGCTTCAACTTGAAACCCCGTCTGAAGTACCAAATGTTACAAACACAATCATTGGCTCTGTTTCTAAGCTTTGTGAATACGCTAAAGACGTTTGCACTACGCTGGGGTATGATGTGACAATTCTTACCGACCGTTTGACTTGTGAGGCACGTGAAGCAGGGATGTTTCTGGGATCAATTGCACTAGCACATGCTAATACCTCTGAACATCTTGCTTTTCTTGCAGGAGGCGAAACCGTTGTCCACCTAATGGGGAAGGGTCTGGGTGGACGAAATCAAGAAATAGCACTAGCAGCTGCCAGTCAGATAGAAGGCATTCAAAACGTCGCTGTGTTCTCTTTTGGCAGTGATGGAACAGATGGTCCAACCGATGCTGCAGGCGGATATGTGGACGGGAAAACGTCCCGGTTGGTGGATATAGATGCCGCCTTGAAAGCAAGTGATTCCTATCATGCATTACAAAAGAGTGGCGGACTACTGGTGACAGGACCAACAGGAACAAATGTTAATGATTTGGCTGTGGTCTTGATTAACTAATGATTTAAACATCCTCGATTGCCTGTAGGTGGAATAACTGATTCCTTGCTCCCGGCGCCATTCCTTTTACTGGAACACCTGAATTGCGGCACTCCACAATGCGCTGTTCCCACTGCGCTCGACTTACTGCCCGTTTCATCTGACTCACTTGCATGGCTACTGTGCTTTAAATACAGGAAGAATATAAGCCAGAATAATAAATGATTTTGTTTTTGTTACGGCGACAGAAAGATGACCAACTTGATCAGCCGGATCCCGATATCTCCGGATATCATCAATCATAGATTTCGAGTTATTGTATTCAAACAGAATTCTTTTAGCACTTTCTTGAAACCCCTCGCCAATTTCAGTTAGCATTAAACTGTTTTCGCGACGGATAAAAAGTGCTGCGCCGAGTTCTTTTTCAAGCCGGATCAATTGCTGACTTAGCGCTGGCTGAGAAATGAACAATTGTGTTGCTGCCTTGCTGATATTGTTGTACTTGCATATTGCGAGAAAGTATTCCAACTGAGTCATATTCATGTGAGTTTCCCCCGGTTTCAATCTTTCGAGTGAAAGAAACACTTTGGTTTTCTTTGCCCAATCTGAGTTAATGCCAAACACTAGTATGATATTATAACATTGATACACATAAGAGGAAAGAGGTAAAATATGAAGAATTACGGTCCAATGTTGTATGCTTATCCTGACAGTATGGGGAATCATCTTTCAGGAACCGTTGAAATCCTGAACATGCAAGAATTCAAAGGAATTTTTCAATCCTTCTATATTCTTCCGAGTATGTATCAGAACGATTTGGATCGGGGATTTTGTGTTGTCCGGTATGATTTGGATGAACGAGTAGCAACTGAAAAAGATCTTTCAGATCTCCGTTCGATGAATATCGACTTGATGATGGATTTCGTTGTCAACCACGCTTCCACTGGTTCACCACAGTTTCAAGATATTGTTAAAAATGGAAGCCGGTCGAAATTCAAAGATTTTTTTATCAACTGGAATCAATTTTGGGAAGGTCATGGAGAACTGGACCAGGAAGGTATTCTGCGGCCTTTTTCTTCTGCAATTGAGATGATGTATTTTCGAGGACCAGGTTTACCGGTCCTGATGATCGAGTGCGATACAGGGGAAAAGATACCTTATTGGAGCACCTTCTACAAACAGTTTACAGAAAAAACGAAAGAAAACGGTGAGATTCGTAGGATCTATCAGGCACAGATGGATCTCAATATCCAATCCCCTATGGTGTGGGAATACTATCAGGATGCCATCAATCATTTTTCTTCATATGGCGCAGGACTGATTCGCCTGGATGCCTTTGGCCATGTTTCAAAGATTCCTGGCAGAGTTAATTTCATGAACGAACCAGAAACATGGGATATTCTCGAAAGAATCAAAGCTCTTGCTGATCCGAATGGTCTCGAAATGATACAGGAAATTCATGACTGTTATGCGGAAAGGACCTATTTCAAGCTGGCAGAACATGGCTACCGTATCTACGACTTTTTCCTTCCGGCACTTGTTATTGACGCGTTTATTCGTAATGACGGGAGTATCATTCGCTGTTGGGGCGAGGAAATTATCAGGAATAAATATCAGACGGTCAATCTACTCTGCAGCCATGATGGTATTCCGGTTTATGATGCTCTGGGTTTACTGGACAGAAAACAGATCGATGAAGTTGCTAAGCTGATATCTTCCAATGGTGGAGAGATACGATACTTGCCTGCCAAAAAGGATATTCCTTATAATATCGGTACGACTCTTTACAGTGCTCTCGGTGAGAATGATGATAATCTTCTTCTTGCAAGAGCAATTCAGCTGTTTATGCCGGGTGTTCCCCAAATCTGGTATTTAGATATTTTTGCCGGACCGAATGATTATGACGCAGCGAAGATGGGTGGAGCTACAGGCAATAAGGAAATCTGCCGAACCAATCTATCAAAGGATCAAATAGGGCAATATCTGAAAAAGAAAGTGGTTGTAGATCAAATCAAGCTCTTGAGATTCAGATCAGAGTTTCCTGCTTTTGCTCGTGATGCGGAGATTCATATTGAGTCAGCAGGTTATGAAATGTCATTTGTCTGGAAAAAGCAAGATTATAAAGCATCGTTGCATTTGAATTTGTTAACCAGAAGGTTTTCAATAGAAGGTCTGGCGCCCGACGGAGCCGTTTCTTTCCGATATGACAGTTGAGATATAATTTTGTCTAGACCAATGCAGTGTAGTAGTACCGGGAGGTGGACAGTCGATGAAAAACATTTTGCTGATTGGAGATTCAATCTTAGTTGGGAGCAATCAAACAAGCGGGTACGGTACGATTGTCCGTGACATGCTGAAGGATAAGGCAAATGTTTATATTCCGCTTGATAATGCTCGCTACACAATGTATACTCTGCGCAATCTAGCCGGATGGATAGATGCAATGCCCCGAGAAAAGATGGACATTGTTCAGTGGAACAATCTGGAGTGGGATATCGGAGAATTCTATCAGGACGGTCCACTGACTCCCTTACCTTTTTATGTCGATACGGCCTGTTGTAAGCACTTGTGTAATGCCATGTGGTAGTTGCGAAGCGTCTTGGGCGACAGCCCTTCCTCACGGAATTTGTAGTTATAAAATTCCTGCAGGGTATGAGGTTCAAGCTTCTTGAGCAGGATTTTCCCCAGCACACAAAAATGCTTGTTCAAGTAACTGCGGTAGCTGGCGTAAGTAGATTGCTTGACGGTGTCCTTCATATAGGTGTCCAGCCAGTATTCATACCACTCTCCCAGTGTCACGGACATCGGATCGCGCCAGCCCTGTGTGCGGACTTCGTGGGCTTGCTGCTGCAAAATGGCGATGGCTTCTTGTCTTGTGTTACAGCAGGTGGATGTGCGTCTGGGCTTACCGGTTTTGTAGTCGATTCCGGCAGATAGCCGCACCTCCCACCGCCCGTCTGTACGCTGACGGATGTTGCCCTCGTTGTGCCCACGACGCAGGGATGTTTTAGATGTGTCTTTCACGTTGCATCGG
>ULLS01003835.1_pt1 | contig 11365 bp, 10 predicted proteins | sample 1951471 | NCBI WGS metagenome assembly ULLS01 (sample SAMEA4835532, study PRJEB28245) | human gut metagenome | biome: gut microbiome; material: fecal sample | place: Denmark | collected 2008 | reverse complement strand
GCCGTCAGGCGGGAATTGTGCGGTATTACCTTAACATGGGCGTGCGCCCATTATATCAAACGGCTACTGCGAGCCGGGTGATCGGTGTACCGCTCTGGAAACAACGGAGATAAACTTCAGTGCATTTGCGGAAGCGTTCAAACGTCTTTTGTGCTGCAGCGGGGTCGCCATAGCATTTCCAGTAACCGCAGAACGTATAATTTTTGCCCTTGTTTGCTACAAAGCCAACGACATCTTCCAGCGGATAACCAAGGAAAACGCCAATCTCGTGCGGGAACTCTGCTTCGCAGCAAAGGCAACGGGAAAGATGATCCAAGCACTCCTGCAAGCCGCCCTGGGGGTAACCTTCCCGCAGCAGGTACTGCTGCACATCCGGCTGCTGCAGGCTTTCTTCCAGGCTCTTTGCGCGGTAGACATAAACCAGATAGGCGTGGGTGACGGGGCATTCCTTGATGATAGAAACCGTAACGCCTTTGGGTTTTAGTTCGGCCGCCCAGCGCTCCGCCATGGCGTGCATGGCGCTTGCATCGGGTTCAACCCAGCGGAAGAGGTTTGCCACTTTAAGTCCCGCCAGAACAGGAGCACACTGCGTTACAAACGAGGTTTCAAAATTACGCTGCATGGTATACCCTCCTGTTTTGACCGTATAATTAGTTTATGCTAACTTTCAGTCATTAAAAATTCCCGTCGCCATTGCTATGTTTATGCAGAAAGTACGGGGTATTCGTTGGTTAGGCTTATCTAACCAACGAAGTTAGAATACCATATCTTCCCCATGGTGTCAAGGGGCCTTCCCAAACATTTTGCTTTTATTTCTTCTTGGCTCCAAATTAGGGCAACACCGCACAATTCCCGCCTTACGGCTTAAGCACCGCTTCGGCGGCTGCGGCACGGCATCTGCTTTGCTAAAATGCTCGATAAGACATCCAGTATTATCTGCACTTTTGGCTTGGCATCTGCCGCACCTCGCTCGCCGTATCGGCACTTAGAATTATGCGGTATTGCCTTAGAACGATAATAAAAGAAATGCCAAAAAAATAAAACCTCCAGCCTGTTTTGTCGGCCAGAGGTTTGTATGCTTCTCTTCTGTTTTTCTTTCGTTATTGTCCTGCGCTTACCCCTGCGATTTTTCAATCAGCTCGCGGGCGTTGGCAAGGCTGAGGTCTGTAACTTTATCGCCGGAGATCATGCGGGCTAACACCTGCACGCGGCCATCCAGATCCAGCGGATGGATCTCAGTGAAGGTCCGGTTGTCCCGCACCTTCTTTTCAATCAGCAGCTGGTTATCGGCAAAGGCAGCGATCTGCGGGGTATGGGTGATGCACAGCACCTGATGGCCGCTGGCGGTCTGCTTCAGCTTTTGGCCAATACGCCCGGCGGCAAGGCCCGAAACACCGGTGTCGATCTCATCATAAATAACGGTCGAAATCGCATCTTTATCAGCCAAGGCGCTCTTGAACGCCAGCATGATACGGGAAAGCTCGCCGCCGGAAGCGATTTTAGCCAACGGCTTGGGCTCCTCGCCGGGGTTGGTAGAAATCAAAAATTCAATGTTATCCTGTCCTGCGGAAGCTAACGGGCCGCGCTGATGGCGCAGCACCATACGCACGCCGGGCATGTTCAAAAATTCCAGTGCTTCCCGCATTTGGCGGTTCATGCTGGTAAAAGCTTTCAGGCGAGCTTGGGTCAGCGTTTCCGCTGCAGCCTTGGTCTGGCGGTACAATTCCTGTTTGCGCTGGGTCAGCTCTGCAATGCGCTTGCCGGAGGACTGGTACCCTTCCAATTCTTCGGCCGCCTTATCCCGCCGAGTCAACAGTTCTTCCACACTGGCACCATAACGCTGTTTCATGCGGTAAATCTGGTCCAGCCGTTCTTCGATTTGATCCAGCTCCCCCGGGTCAAAATCATAACCGTCCAGGCGGTCGGCGAGGTCGGTGGCCAGCTCCCGCGCACCGTAATACAAATCGCTCAGGCGCTCGCTGAGCGGTGCCAGGCTCTCATCCAGGCGAGCGCTTTCGGCCAGCTCATTGACCACACTGCCCAGCAGATCCGCTGCGCCCATCATTTCGCCGGAATCATCACCGGAAAGCGCCTGGTGCGCCGCCGTCAGACCATCCAGAATGCCCTGTGCGTGCATGATGACCTTGCGGCGCTCCATCAAACGTTCTTCCTCGCCTGCGGTCAGCGCAGCGGCATCAATGGTATCAATCTCTTCCGAAAGCTCTGCGATCCGGCGCTGCTTTTCTTCCTCGCTGGAAGTCAACGCATCCAGCGCGCGCTTTGCCGTGACAAGAGCGCGGTACAGCGCATGGTAAGCGGCATACTCTGCCCCATCCTGCGCGTACTGATCCAGCAGGGCCAGATGGGTTGCCGGGTTGGTCAGGCTGGTGCTGTCGTGCTGGCCATGGATGGTCAGCAGCCCGGCGGAAATATCCCGCACCACGCCGGCGGTAGCGGGCATACCATTAATACGGCAGCTGCCTTTTCCGTCCGCGCTGATCTCGCGGTACAGCAGCAGGTCATCCTGGGCACCATAGCCGCATTTTTCCACCTGCTCCCGCACATGGGCCGGGATAGATTCAAACGTGGCCCAAATGCGTGCCTTGGGCGCACCGCTGCGCACCAGATCACGCGAGGTACGGTTGCCCAGAATGGCATTGATGGAATCGATCATGATAGATTTGCCGGCGCCGGTTTCGCCCGTCAGCACATTCAGGCCCGGGGTAAACTGTACTTCGGCTTTTTCAATCACGGCAACATTTTCAATTTTCAGCTCCGCAAGCATTGATGCTGCTCCCCCTCCGGCGGTTTAAGTGTGGCGTACCGTATAGCGCTGCAGCTGGCGGGTGATCTCAGCAGCGTTTTCCTCGGTGCGCATCAGGATAAAAAACGTATCATCACCGGAAAGTGTACCAACAACACCTTCCCAGGTTTGAGCGTCAAAAACTTCACAGGCGGCATTCGCCATGCCGGAAAAGCATTTGACCAGTACCATATGCCCAGCATAGTCCACCTTGAGCACAGACTCCCGGAAAATGGTTTCAAACCGGTTGGGTGAATGAGCCACCTTGCCGTTGCCGTTTGCCGGCATATAGCGGTAGCCGCCCTCCCCCGTTGCAGTTTTTACCAGGCGCAGTTCCCGGATATCACGCGATACCGTTGCCTGCGTTACATCAAAACCGGCACGGCGCAGATGTTCGAGAAGATCCTCCTGCCGGTCAATCGGATATTTTTCAATCAGGTCCAAAATTGCCTGATGGCGCGCACTTTTCATTGCAGAGTCATCTCCTCATCAATTTTGTTTCTATCGCACGGAACTGCTCGGTTTCGTCAAAGGTAATCAGCCCCAGCTGTTCCACTGCCGTGGTAATGGTCAAACTTTCGCCCGGCTGCAAATCACAGCGGGAATGGCTGTCCGCGCTGGCGTACACGCTGTCACGGTTGGTTGCTTCCGCCACCACCGTCAGGGTACGGCTGGCCGAAAACACCAGCGGCACCGCGTGGATGCTGTGCGCACAGACCGGGGTAAGCACCATAACCGCCGCACAGGCATCCAGCACCGGCCCACCTGCGGAAAGCGAGTAAGCCGTGGAGCCCGTGGGTGTTGCGATGATCACCCCATCGCTGCGGTAGCGGCTGACAAAAGCGCCATCGCAGTAGACGGTATAATCCATGGGGTGCAGGCGGGAATTGCCGAACAGCACCACGTCGTTCATGGCAACCTGGTGCCAGTTATGGGCCGGGGCATCCGCGCGCAGCAGGTTGCGCGGCTCAATGGTATACCGCCCTGCAGCCAGGCGGGCCAGCTTTTCCGGCAGCTCTGCCACCTCGCAGGTAGCTAAAAAGCCAATGCGCCCCAGGTTGACACCCAGGACCGGCTTGCTTTGGGCAAGGCAGTCATGGGCGATGCGCAGCAGTGTGCCATCCCCGCCAATGGTGATAACCTGTTTTGCCTGGGCCAACGCCTGCTGCTGGGGCAGGAATACCGCCTTGGTATCCACCAATTCCCCAGCCAGCTCATCCGCCAGCAGGGCATGGATGCCGTGTTGATCCAGCAAAGCGATCACCTGACGGGTAACGGAAAAATCGGTATCTTTGATTCTGTTTGGAAAAAGAAAAACGGACAAGCTCTTTTCCCCTTTCCGGGTATGGTTTCAAAGGCAACACCGCACAATTCCCGCCTTACGGCTTAAGCACCGCTCCGGCGGCTGCGGCACGGCATCTGCGTTGCCAAAATGCTCGATAATGTCGGGTTGCGGTACCCGCATCGTGCTTCGGGGGCAAAAGCCCCTCGCGCTCTGCGACCGCTGCCCCTGCTTCGGTTCGCTGTTTCCGCCACTGGCGGCGCTCACCTTTGCAGCTTCCAGTATTATCTGCGCTTTTGGCTTAGCATCTGCCGCACCTCGCTCGCCGTATCGGCACTTAGAATTATGCGGTATTGCCCAAAGTAACAGGAACGCAGCTTTTAAGGTTCAGTGCAGGTTGGGGGCTTTATCCAGCGCCGCGTGGGCGTTGGCAACCGTCTGTTCGATCAGGCCTTCGGGCAGCGGCTGCGGATTCTGGCTGTGCTGGACATACATCAAAAATTCAATGTTGCCCTCCGGCCCCTTAATGGGCGAAAAATCCAGTCCCGCCGGGGTAAAGTGGTTCGCCATGGCGTAACCCTGCGCCATATGTAGCACCTCGGCATGGGTAGCGGGTTCCCGCACAACGCCTTTTTTACCTACTTTTTCGCGTCCGGCTTCAAACTGGGGCTTCACCAGACAGACGCCGACGGCATCCGGCGTACAGATAGTATCCGCCACCGGGAAGATATGTTTGAGCGAGATAAAGGAAACATCCACGCTGAAAAACGCGATTTTGTCCCCCAGCATATCCGGGGTAACATTGCGGATGTTTGTGCGCTCCATATTGACCACGCGCTCATCGGTGCGCAGGCTCCACGCCAGCTGGCCATAGCCCACATCCACGGCGTACACTTTGACTGCGCCATTTTTGAGCATACAGTCGGTAAAGCCGCCTGTCGATGCGCCAATATCCATGCAGACCTTGCCATCCGGCCGCATGGGGAACACCTGCATGGCTTTTTCCAGCTTGAGGCCGCCGCGGCTGACGTAACCGATATCATGGCCGCGCACTTCCACTTTGGCGTCCTCAGCAATCATTTCACCGGCTTTGTCCACTTTCTGCTCATTGACAAAGACAATACCGGACATGATCAGTGCTTTGGCGCGCTCCCGGCTTTGGGCATAGCCGTTTTGGCAAAGGTATTGATCCAGACGAATTTTCATTGATGAACAACCTTTCGGTTCACTTATTTCAGTTACGGGTCAACACGTCCTGGGCCAGAGTATGAGCATCCAAGCCCTGGTCCCGGCGCAGCTGCGGCACTGTGGCGTGCAACAGATGGGTGTTATCTACCCCGCGCAGGATAAAGCGGCCCTGCCAGCCTGCTGCCTGCAGGGCAGTGCAAAGCTGCTGGCCAATACCGCCCGTTGCCACGGATTCCTCTGCAAACAGGATGGTTTTATAGTTGGAAAGCTGGCGGCAGAGACCATCCGGCAAGGGATAAACCTGCACCAGCTTACAGCAGTCCGCTGCCATTCCCTGGTGGCGCAGCAGTTCCGCCGCGGCAAGAATCTCCTCGGTTTCAGCGCCATAACTGACAAGAACGGTATCGGCCTTGTCCGCACCGCACAGCATATCATAGGGTTTGCCGGTGCATCCAAGGGCCGCCAGAGCCGGCTTTTCTTCTCCGCGGGCATAACGGATGGCGCGGGGGCCGCGCATGGTTTTGACCAGTGCTTCCAGCCAGTATTCCAGTTCCGCATAGTTGCACGGAGAATACACCGGGATGCCGATTTGGCTGAAATAGCCGGTATCATAAATGCCCTGGTGGGTCTCGCCATCGCCCGGCACAAGGCCAGCACGGTCCACGGCAAACAGCACATCCAGATGCATCAGGTTCACATCATGAATCATCTGGTCATAAGCGCGCTGGAAGAAGGTGGAGTAGATAGCCACAACCGGCAGCATGCCTTGGCTGGCAAGGCCCGCCGCAAAGGTTACGGCGTGCTCTTCCGCCATGCCAACGTCAAAAAAGCGTTCCGGAATGGCGTGGTAGAAGAAGTTCAGGCCAGTGCCGTATTTCATAGCTGCCGTAATGGCGCACAGGTTAGGCACTTCCCTGCCCAGGGCCGCCAGCTTGTTGCCGAAGCGGTTGGAGAAAGAATCCTTGGGCGACATTTCCGGATTTGTCAGGTGATCCAGATCAAACGCGGAAACGCTGTGGAACTCGCCGGGGTTTTCTTCCGCCGGTTTCAGACCCTTACCCTTTTGGGTGACAATATGCAAAAACACCGGGGAATACTGTTCCTGCAGGTTGGTAAAGATCCGGGTCAGCTCGGTAACATCGTGGCCATCCACCGGGCCAACGTACTGGAACCCCATTTCCTCGAACATTGTGGAGTGGTAGATGCCGCGGCGGATGATCTTTTTTCCTTCCTGCAGCACCTCTACCAGAGCAGTGCCCACTGCGGGGATACACTCTAGCGCAGTTTCCATATGAGCCTTAACCCGGAAATACTTTGGGTCTGTGCGTAGTTTGGTTAGATAATTTGCCATCTGACCGACATTTTTGGAGATGGACATTTTGTTATCGTTCAGCACCACAATCAGGTTGTTCAGGTTGCTGACGTTGTTCATGCCCTCATAGACCATGCCGCCGGTGAACGCGCCATCCCCGATGATGGCAACGACCTTGCCGGGTTCTTTTTTCAGCTTTTTGGCGCGTGCCACACCGATGGCGGTGGAAAGTGCCGTGCTGCCGTGCCCCGCAATAAAGGTATCACAGTCGCTTTCCTGCGGGGAGGGAAAGCCCGAAAGGCCGTCCACCTGGCGCAGATGGGCGAAGCCCTCCCGGCGGCCGGTCAGCAGCTTGTGGGTATAGCACTGGTGACCGACATCGAACAAAATTTTATCCTGCGGCAGAGTCAGCGCACGGTGCAAAGCCACCGTAAGTTCCACCACGCCCAAGTTGGACGAAAGGTGCCCGCCGGTAGAGGAAACACTTTCAATCAAAAAATTGCGGATATCCTCACACAGAAGCGGAAGTTCCTGCTGCGGCAGTTTTTTTACATCCCCGTTTTTCTGGATTTTATCCAGATAAGGATATTTCATGATCACATACCTCGTTTGCTCTGTTTTTACACCATCGGCATCAAAAGGCCAACAGCAATACCAAAAATGGCACCTGTAAGAACCTGGATAGGGGTATGACCCACCATTTCTTTCAGCTTTTTATCTCCCAAAAAGGGCATGGCATCTGATTCACGATCCATCCATTCGCTCAGCATGCGGTTCAGAATCTTGGCCTGCTCGCCCGTTTCCCGGCGCACACCCATTGCGTCATACATTACAATAATGGCCAAAACCAGTGCCAGGGCAAACTCCGTGGAGCCTGTGCCGCAGTAGCGCCCGGTGGCAACCAACAGCGCACATACCGTTGCGGAGTGTGCACTGGGCATGCCCCCTGCGCCCCACAGGCGTTCCGGGATAAATTTGCCAAGGATAATCAGGTTCAGAATCACTTTGGTGAACTGTGCCAGCAGCGAACTGATGACCGCCGTTACCAGCACATAATTCCAGCTCAGCGCTTCGCGCAAAAGCGTCATCATGGTAGTTTTCTCCTCACACCGAGCCAAACAGGCGGGTTCCCGGCAAAGCTGCCGGGCAGTGGGCCGCACCGCCTGCCCTGCTGTAATATGTTACTTGCTGCGGGTCAGCAGCTCCACTGCCATCTCGCGCAAAAAGTCTGCTTCCGGGCCAAGATCCGCCAGGGCAGCCAGGGCAGCATCATTATGCTGCTTTGCCAGGCTGCGGGCACCTTCCAGCCCATACAGGGTGATAAAGGTCGTTTTGTCGTTTTCGGCATCGCTGCCAACAGGCTTGCCCAGTTCTTCCGTCGTAGCGGTCACATCCAAAATATCATCCACGATCTGGAACACCAGCCCCAGCTCCGCGGCATAATGCTGCAGGGCAGTGCACAGGGCATCGTCCGCCTGAGCGGCATCGCAGCCAAGGTCCACACCGGCAATAATCAATGCGCCGGTCTTGTGGGCATGCAGTTCCAGCAGCTCGCTTTCGCTGGCGTGCACGGTTTCGTAATGCTTATCCAGTTCCTGGCCATACAACATACCGCGTGCCCCGGCTGCTTTGGCCAGGTGGGCCGCCGCCTGCACCCGGCTTTGGGGGTGGGTCGGCGCGTTGGCAACAGCTTCAAAGGCTGCTGTAACCAGGGCATCCGCCGCCAGCAGGGCGGTTGCTTCGCCATATTGCTTATGGCAGCTCAGGCGGCCGCGGCGATAATCATCATTATCCATGCAGGGCATGTCATCGTGAATCAGGGAATAGCAGTGCAGCATTTCCAGCGCCGCGGCATAGTCGGCTGCAGCTGCGGTATCGCCGCCCGCCAGCTGGCAGGCAGCCAGCACCAGCACGGCGCGCACACGCTTGCCGCCGCCCAGCAGGCTGTAACGCGCTGCCTGGCTGATTTGGGCTTTTACCGGCAGATAAACATCGCACAGTTCGTTCAGGCGCTGCTCCGCCTGCTGCACAAAGGCTTTATACTGCTGTTGATAACGTTCCTGTTCCATGGGGAAAAGCCTCCTTATCCTGCGGGTTCACTCATCCGCGCCGGGCTGTGCCAGCGATGCGTCGATCTCTTCGATCTGTAATTTTGCCTTGTCCAGCGCCGTGTTGCAGTACTGGATCAGCTGGGCAGCTTCGGCATACAGTTTAACGGATTGGTCCAGCGTTGTGGTTTCATCCTGCATTTTTGCCAAAAGCTCCTGCAGGCGCTGGAGCCCTTCTTCAAAGGTTTTAGGTGCTCTCATCGGTTTGCTCCTTTTCAGGGTTCCCCTGAGTGGGTGCCACGGCATCCACCGTACACTGTGCGGCTGCATTGTTGCCGATAACAGTGATCTTCTGCCCCGGCTTCAGATGTTCTGTTGTCAGGCAGCGGCCGCGGGCATCCGCGACCATGGTATAGCCGCGTGCAAGGACTGCATATGGATTCAGTGACGCTGCCACCGCAGCAGCGGTGTGCAGCCCCTGGGTGCAGGCAGCTGCCTTTTGGGCTGCAACTGCCTGTATCTGGGCTGTCGTTTGCCGCAAAAGCTGCGCACGGGCGTCAATTCCTGTTTTTTCGTTCTGCATGGCTGCAGCCGGGGAAATGATGTTGAATTTATTATAGCACATTTCCAGGCGGGACTGTATATTTTTTTGAATATTTTGTTGTAAAATGAATATTTCGTGCCGCACCTGTGCCTGATCCGGCACGCAGAGTTCCGCCGCTGCGGAAGGTGTAGGAGCACGCAGGTCAGCCACATAATCCAGAATTGTGGTATCAATTTCATGCCCGACCGCAGAAACGACTGGCTTTTTACAGGCATAGGCTGCGCGGGCAATGCGCTCACTGTTGAACACCCACAAATCCTCTTTGCTACCGCCGCCGCGGGTGATTAAAATTATATCCGGGCGCGGGTCTGCATCCAGGCGGCGGATGCCATCCACAATGCTCTTTTCCGCTTCCAGCCCCTGCACACTGACGGGGGCCAGCAGCAGTTTGACCATCGGCCACCGCCGCGTGATGATGTGGATCACATCCTGCAATGCCGCACCGGTTTTGGATGTGACCAGCCCGATACACTGCGGCATAGGCGGCAGCGGGCGTTTGTGGTCAGCATCAAACAGGCCTTCGGCAGAAAGTTTTTTCTTCAGCGCATCAAAGGCCATCTGGGCCGCACCGGCACCAAAGGGGCGCATATAATCGCAATACAGCTGGAATGCGCCGTCCCGCTCATACAGCGTTGCCCGGCCATACGCCAGCACCAGCATGCCGTTTTCCGGCGCAAAGCCCAACAGACGCGCTTTATCTCGGAACATCACACACTTGATGGCGGCGTTTTCATCTTTCAGGGTAAAGTAGCAGTGGCCGCTTTTGTAATGGCGCGTAAAGTTGGAAACCTCGCCGCAGACGATGAGGTTATTCAGTGGTTCGCACTGCTCCAGCACCTGTTTAGCCAGCAGGTTCAGGGTGGTTACATTGATGTATTCGGCCATGCATTGATCTCCCTTGCCGCCAGGATGGACACGCCGATGGCATTATCGCTGGCAAACTTGCCGGGCACAAAATAGGCGTACTGCATCCGTTTTGTGATATAATCCCGCACGATCTCGCTGCTCATCACGCCGCCTGCAAACACCACGGGCAGACCGGGGTTCCGCTCCAGGGCAGCGGCGGCCATGCGGCGCAGGGTTTCTGCCACGCAGAGCAGGCAGTACTTACTGACATATTCCGGGCTTTTGCCCTCTGCCAGCAGCTTTTCGCACTGGTTCTGCAAGCCGGAAAGGCTGCAGGTTGTGCCGCGCACGCTGACTTTGGGTTTGATGTTCTCGGTGCAGGCTGCCGCCAGCTGGCTGACATAGATGCCCGCCGGGAACGCATAGCCCAGCCGCACGCCAAGGCGATCCACTGCCTGGCCCGCGTACAGGTCGCTGCTGGTGCCAATGCAGGTAATGCTGTCCGGCCCCTTGCAGTGCAAAAGGTCAGTGGTTCCGCCGGACACATGGAACACCAGCTCTTCTTTGCCGAACAGGTCTGCCCCGCTGGCCGCAAAAAGGGCCGCGGAGATATGCCCCTGCTGGTGGGTCGTTTGAACCAGCGGAATGCCTTTGGCCGCGCAGAACGCTGTGGCCGCACTGACGCCCGCCAAAAAGCATGGCATATAGGAGCCATCCACCGGGCGGGGCCTGGCGGATACGCCGACAGCTTCGATCTGCGTCAGGTTCACCTTTTGGCCCAGTTCTGCCAGCATTTCCGGCAGGGCGGCGGTATGGTGGAACAGCGCATCGCTCTGGCGCAGGCCCAGTTGACCCTCCCGCACGGGCAGGAAGCGTTTGCAATCGCAAACAACCTCTCCGGCGTTTGTGTCAAACACGGCCAGAGAGGTTGCGTAATTGCTTGTATCGATGCCCAGCGTTCTCATTCTTCGGCGGGCTTATCCTGCGCCCGTGCCACGGTGCCAAGCAGGCCGTTGACGAACTGATAGTCCTTGTCAGAGCCATACTTTTTGACCAGTTCAACGGCTTCGTTGATGGCAACGCTGGTCTTTTTTTCTTCGCCGTACATCATTTCAGCCAGGGCCACGCGCAGGGCTACCAGGCTGACACGCGGAACACGGGCAATGGTCCAGCCTTTGAGGTTTGCACGGATCACATCATCAATTTCTTCCGAATGGGCTTCCATATCGCGCAGAATGCGCAGAGAAAACTCATCCAGCGGATGCTCATGGCTTTCGGGCTG
>ULLS01033436.1_pt1 | contig 11441 bp, 19 predicted proteins | sample 1951471 | NCBI WGS metagenome assembly ULLS01 (sample SAMEA4835532, study PRJEB28245) | human gut metagenome | biome: gut microbiome; material: fecal sample | place: Denmark | collected 2008 | reverse complement strand
GCGCGCTGCCGCTGATGTATACATAGGGCGAACCTACATCAGGAACGATTTTACCGCCCGCGATGCGAATCTCCCCTGCGTACTTGCAGCGCTCAAAAAAGTTGTTACACTCGCGCATTGCCATTTCCAGCGTCACAGCCATGTTCCCACCTCCATTAGGTCGCCGCCGTCACCGTCGCGCTGCCGGAACGAATTACGCGGTAGTCGCTGGTGCATTCCGCAACCGTCACCTTCTGCCCCGTCGCAATCGCAAGGTCGGACGTGCCGTCCCAGTTACTCCAAGTGCGGACATTCTGCCCGTACGTCGCAGTCGGCGCGGTCGTGCCGGACTTAACCTTGTACAGGTTGGAGCTGGATTCCTTCGCGGGGCTGACAGTCAGCTTCGTGTTGCCCTTGCCCGTGCCAGCGGCAGAGGAAACCGTCAACTGTCCCGTCGCCGCGTCCGTGATGGTTGCAATCCAGATGCTCTGCGGGTTGAAGATAACAGGCATGAACAATCCGGATGCCCGCGTCCAAAGAACAACGGGGTCGTTCTCCACCCACTGCGACACCATGACATAGCGGTGCTGACCGGACTGATTGACATTAAGCCCGGTGTTTGCGGTGTTGACCGTTTCTTCCGGGGTCTGTCCCCACAAACCCGCGCCGATGCGCGTCATGGCGCTGCCAGTGCCGAGGAACGTCATCTTGTTCTGCGGAAAATAGCGCTTGGTCGTGCGAATCGGTCGCCCGTCCGCACCGATGCCGCCATCAATGGCGTACTGCAAATCGTTAGTGATAACGCGGTTGATGCCGTACTCCGTGGAAAGGAACGTATCCAGCGCGGCGTTGCTCACATACGCGCCCTCGCTCAACGTGCCGTTGATGCGCTTCTGGATTGCACGGTTTGCACGCATCTGATTCCGCACTTTGCGACTTGTAACGATGGTGTCAACCGTTGTTCCCGCTTCCTGCGCGGTGTCAGAAACAAACTGAATCTGTGCCGGAATGTCCGCGTCCTCGCTGAAATCGAACGTGAATTCCGTCTGCTCCGGCTTCACGCCATAGTCGATGGTCAGGTCGAGGTCGTTCTCCTTGATGGTCATCTTGCCAGTCGCCAGAACCTCGTTCTTCGCAACCTTGGTTCGCGTCACAACTTGGTCGGCAAGCATGATGCCGTCCCGAATAACGTAGTCGTACATAGCATCATTCTGCACGCCGGAACGCAGCAGCGCACGCATACGCTCGGACTGGTTAATCTTTACTTTAATCAGTCCCTTTTCGATGCTGTGGGTATCGACGGGGATGCGAGTGGCGATGTTCGTCCGGCTGTCGAAGCTGTGGAAGTCAGCCATCACGGGAAGCTGGTACTGGTTGGCAATCTCCTGCCACTTAGCCACGAGATTTTCACTGTATTCGTCGGGAAACAGCGCGTCAACCGGGTCGTTCGGGCGGCTGACGTTAAAGCCAACGTCCAGCCACTCCTCCTTGGGAATCAGACCGAAAATATTGTTTTCAAAAGACGGAATCTGCATAGTATTCTCCTTTCGTCAGTACGGGCGAACCGTCGCGGCTTCGGCGGCGATGAAGTAGAAGCCCTTTGCCGTCAGCGCGCTCTTGGCGGTGCTGTTGATTGCGACGGGGAGACGGCTCTCGTAAACCGTGCCGCGCGTCACGACGCTGCCGGGCATATCGCCGCTTGTAACGTCCACGTCCTCGTACACGATGCCGACGGCAGTGCCGTCGTTCGCGGGGTAAACAGTCCCCATTTTGACGTACTTCGCGCCGTTTTCGGCGGTGGTAGCGCCCGACTGCTTAATCTGCTTGGTTTCGCGGATTGCATCTTCCGCGTTATCAAGAAAATAACCGGGCTGGTAAACAGTCCCGGTTGCCTTGCTGGTAAAGCTCATTTATTCGCTCCTTCCGGCGCAACTGCGCCATACATATCTTGCGCGTACTTCGCCGCCAGTGCTGCGGCGCGTCCGCTGCCGTGCGTGGCATTGCCGCCGCTCGGCGGGGTTGTGGTAGGTGTACCCTGCTGCTGCTGCGTGGAGAAAAGGTCGCCGTACTCGCCCTTGAGCGCGTCAATCAGCTTGTCGCCGTCCTTGATTGCGCCCTTGTCATCGAGTTCGATGCCGTCCAGTCCGCGCTTTGCCATCACAAGGTCGGCAAGTTTTTCCTGCATCCCCTTGCTGGTCAGCAGCTTTCTTGCGGCGGTTGTCAGCGTCGCGGTTTTCTTTTCCGTTTCCACCTGCTGCTTGTAGGCGTCGAACGCCTCCTGAATCTTCTGCGCGTCGCCGCCGCTCTTCTTCGCGTCGGCAAGCTGCTGCTTGAGCGTGTCGCGCTCCGTGGTCAGCGCTTCAATCTGCTGCGCCTGTTCCGCGTACTTGTCACGCTCCGCCTTGATGTCGTTGATTGCGTCGCTGTGGGCTTCCACAATCGCGTCAATCGCTTCATCAGGCACATTCAGGGCTTTCAGGCTCTTTCGGGTGAGGATATTCATGATTCAATCTCCTTTGCTTCGGGGCGCGGTGCTTTGCGCCTTTGATTGTTTGCGGTTAAGCGGTGCTTTGCTTTTCCGCATATATGCAAACAGCGCACGGCGGTTCTTTGCCATGCGCTGATGTTGCTGTAATTAGTCCATGTTTTGTTTGATTACATCCGCCATGATGTCCACAAGGCGTTCTGCGTTTGCGGAATCCGCGAATGTGTCCGTCATGAACGGTCTGCCGGGGGTGTATCCTCCCGGCATGACGCGGAACTCGCCTTTGTCGCCCAGCTTGGGGAAGAAAACGGCGTGTCCCGCGTGTCCATCGTGTACATAATGCGCGTACTCGACGTTTGTGCCGATGGTTACTTCGTTGTTATCCGGGTCGATGTCGGCGGTGATGCTTCGTGCCAGATTGCCAGTGTCGTAGACCTTATGCTCATAGCCTGTCACCATCTTCTCGCGTACCATGCCGACGGCTTCTTGCGCAACTGCCAAAAGCCCGACAAACATTGCCTGTTCCAGCTTCTGATTGATTTCCGGCGTGTGGTCTACGAACCCGCTCATTCCTTTTCCTTCTTTCGGATGTTGCCATCTGCGTCCACATACTCGGTGGACAGGATGACTTTCGGCATAATCATGCAGTAGCAATTGATTGTTTCCGCTGCGCTTCCGTTCGGGTCGCCCGGAAAGCGGATGTTGCTGTTCGGAAAACACTCGCCCTGCTTTGCCATCTTTCCATGTCGCGCCATATGCGCTTCACGGCTATTCTGAAATCGGCAGAACCACTTGTTGTAGACTGTTACGCCTTGGTCTGCTGCTTCCTGCGACGCGGCGTAACTCGCTTGACTTTGTGAGCGCGTCCGTTCCGTCTGCGCTACTCTCCGCGCTTGCCACTCGCTCTGTCCTGTGATGTCGCTGATGCGGTTCATCAGTTTCTTCCTGTCCTCGCCCAGCGTGGATGACAGCGCCAGCGCGTTTTGTAGCTTGTGGCGAATTTCGGTGTTCTGCCCTAAATTCTTGTACGCCAGCTTCGTGAATGCTGTTTCGTGCGCGGCGAAAATCGCCTTGATTTCGCGTTTGTTGGGCTGTGCGAACGACACCTTGACACCCGCGCGGTCTGCCTGCGCCTCGATGACGGTTTGCGCCTCGCCTAAGCTGTCGGCGTACACGTCGCCCATCGTATTCCGGATGTCCGCGGTTGCCCGGTTACCTGCCTTGCAGATTTCCTCCATGATGACTTCTTCTACCCGGTATTGGCGGATGAGTTCGCGGACAAAACCCGCTTTCCATTGCTCCACCTTTTCCGGCGTGTCGTAGTACGCGGGCGGCTTTATCTTGCCATCGTCCACTTGCTGCTTTTTCCGCAAGAAGTCTTTCAGGCGCTCCGTGGCGATGTCAAGCGCCTCTTGGTACATCGCCTTTATGCGCATTTGCAGCGCGGCTTCGCGCAAATCGTTGCGCTCCACGTCCGTCACGGCTTGCCCGTCTCCCCGGTATCAAAAAATGCAATCAGGATGCGCAAGACAAGTCGAACCGCCACCAGCCACCAGCCGATGCACAAAAGCCAGTCCGGGACGACGACGTTATTCGCCGCCAGCACTTGCAGAATCACCATCAGATACAGCATCTTCTTCCTCCTCGCCTGTCTTCTGCATTGCCTGTTGCGCCATCCGCATACCCAAAAGCGATTCTTCCTCCCCACGCTTGATGATGTCGTCGATTTCCTCCGACAGAATCATCGGGTTCAGCTTCAATCGCGTCTCCTTGTCCAAATCGCCCTGCGCGGTGTAGATGTTCTGGATGATTTCGCTCTCGTTTGCGATTGTTTGTCGCTTGAAGCGGATTGTCTCCGTCTCAATTCCCAGAATTTTCAGCAGTTTCTGCACGAAATCAAAGCACTGCCATTCGTAGGCGTTCGCCTTCAGGTCCAGATTCGCCATGCTCGCCCGGATTGCAACATTCGTCAGGCTGCCGCCAGTCAACTCCGACACATCCAGCGCCATATAATCGCGGTATAGCTGCCGTTCCAGCAGTTCCAGCGCGGTTTGACGCGCGGCGTATGGGACTTCAAACGTCTCCGGCGTTACTGTGCTGGATGACGTGCCGTCGGAAATGTTTGCGATTGCTTTCAGGCGGTGAATCTGTTCCAGCATCAGCGCAACCTCGTCGAAGTTGCCTCCAAAGTTGTTAAGTACCCAGTAAACATCGTTCGCCTTTTCCAGATTGTTTCCGAAGTCGGAAAGAACGATGTCGTACAGGTCGATTTTTGAGCGAATCGCCAGCGTCAGCTCCGTCTGCTTCTTATCGTTCGCGTACAGCGGCACAATCGGCAGTGCGCTGTAATTCTCCTCGGACACAAGGCGCTCGCCTGTGATGTCCCTCGCATATGTCCGCTTGTAGGCGCGTTTCTCCTGCGCAACCTCCAAATCAGAGGCGTTTTCGCGCGTTTTGTAAACCGTCACGCCGTCCGGCTCGAATACACGCGCCATCAGCGGCTTGTCGTCGCCAATCTGCCAGAACTGCACGCCAACCATCGGTTCGCCCGTCAGTTCGTCAAGCAGCGCCACAAATCCGCTGTTTTTATCCGTGTACGCTCGCAGTATCTCAACGTGGTCGAGGTTCCAGTATCCCCAACAAACTCCATGAACAAGCGCATACAGTCCGATTTTCGCAAGCGTCGTATCGAACCCGATTCCCAGCTTGTCCTTCATTGCATCGTCTTCCAGCTCCACGCCATTACCAAGCAGATAATTAGCCTGCTGCATGGTAAAGCGGCGGAAAAAATCGCTGTAAATGCGCTGTCCGGGGATTGCTTGCGTTGCCGTCGCTTTCTTCTTTACCTTTTTCCCGTCGGCGGTGGTCTGCTCCGTCTCCGATGTGGTCGCTTGTAGCACGACTTTCGCGGAAACCGTGTCGTTCCGCGCCTCGTAGTATCGTTGCGCGATTCCCGCCTTGTTAAAGTCCTCGCTGTGCTTGTACGCACCAATAACCGCCAGCGTCGCCTTTGCCTTGTCCGGCTCGTTTTGCCAATCCTGCCATGTGATTTTTGTAAACATCTGTATCACCCCCCAACATACAAACTCGCGCCGCTCCTATCGAGAATCCGGCAGCAGCACGCGGCACTGTCCGGCGCGTCGTCATGCTCCGCGTCCTCGGTGTAGTCCATAATCTGCGCGATATATTCCCTGTCTGTGCCTTCCAAAAACACGATATTTCCCCACCACTTTTTGAGGTATGTGCTGATTTTTAGGTACTTGTTCATTTTTTCCGGGTATGCGCGTACTGCCATATTGCGGCGGCGCAATTCCCGCGCCAAATAACCCTTGTCGCCGTTTGTCTCGCAGTAAATCGGCGCGCACATTAGGCGCTCCGTCTCCGATTGCAGTGCGTCCATCAGCGTGTCAACGTGCTTGCGCCACAAGCGCCCGTACAAATACAGTGTGTCGCCGTCCCTCTTGGCGCACGTCAGCGCAGTGTAGTCCTCGCCGCCATAGGCAGCATCAACGTGCGCGATGCCGTCCCGCAGCTTTTCCGTCTGATTGCAATATTCGGGCATTGTCGTGAAGAGCGCACCTTCGGAAGCCGCCCACAAGCCCAAAATATAGCGTTGATAAAAAACAGTCCCGGAAAAATCTCGCTTCATGCGTTTCTTGACCGCTTCATCAAGTTTCGGGTTGTCGTCGAGAGTGTACGTCTGTATATACCAATCCTCGCCAGCCTTGTCCAGTTCACGCTTGAACCAGTGTGTTGGTCCCTCCGGATTGCACGTCAAATCGCATCTGCTATAAGCTTTGTCAAGACGGCTTTTTAACATGCTGAATACGTCAGGGTTCCATGTCACAACTTCATCACCGTAGCAATATTTTACGCTTGCCCCTCGCAGTCTATTGACGTGCTTCACATTATCTGCACCAAGACAATACACTTTTTCGCCAAATATTTGAGCCGTATTGTCCGCTCCAATATCGCCAACGAGTTCAGCACCCCATATCATCTGCATTGGTTCGATTACATTCCGTTGCAACGTTCCTTTCGTGTTGCCGAGAATCACATATAATCCCTCAAGTCCGCGAACTTCCCTGATTCTTTTTGGGATTAGCCAGTAGTCACCGTATGTTTTTCCGCTTCTTGTCGCTCCAACCTTGACGTTCCAAGTCTTTACCGCACAGCGCCGATATTCATTTTGTTTTGGCGTCAATTCAATGCAATTGTTCACTTGTCCGCCACCTCATCGAGATGCTTCATGATTTCGTCAACTTTACTCAATTGCCCTTGCTCGTAAAGTTCCGGGTGGTCTTTCTGCCCTAAATACTGCCTACCAAGCCATATGAGCATTGACACGTTCCCGCTTTTGGCGCATTCCAATTGCCAGTGCCGCAAATTCGTGCATAAGTCCGCTTGACCAGCGGCAAATGCTTCATGTACGTCCTTTCTCAAAAAAAGTGTCTTTTTATTGAATCCAAGCGCTCTTGCTATCTGTTCGGCTGTGTTACCTTCGGCGGCAAGCTCGCGAACTTCTTCAAGGTCAACATTAAGTTTCGGTCGCCCTCTTTTCCCCGCCACCGTGACTCACAACCTTTCGCGATATTGCTTGTTTTTCTGTACAACAAAGGGGATTCCGTAAATGCGCGGAATCCCCTTTGTTGTGTTTAGGTGTTCGATGCTCTTGCAGACAGTTTGCTTGCCGACGTCCTGCGCGTTCGCCCATTGCTTGCATTTGTCATAATGTCAAACATGGACAATTGCACGCCACCCGCAACGTTGCTGTATCTGCGCCTTGCCATCTCTCTCACCTCCTGCTCTTATTGTGCATCAGGTATTGGATGCACGAGCAAGCATAGCGCTCCGGACGCGACGAGATGCTTGCGAACGCGACCCTCTGCCGGAAACGCCAGTAACCGCATTGATGCGGCGCTGAATAGCAGTCATGCTTTTCACCTCCTTTCATTGTTGCAATAGTAAACCGTGCGCGGCTTACAAATCACGCGCACGGTTACAATATTCTTTGTCATACGGCTTGACCTTCGCAAAATCGAGGTCTGGCGTCTTGATTGCCTTTCGGTATGCTCGCGCCATGTCCTTCCCGTCGATGTACTTCACGTCTGTTTCCATCCCGATTTTTTTCAAGAACTCTTCCTTCTGCTCCCGCGATGTGAAACACACGCAGAACCAATATTCGGTATCGCACATATCGCGAAAGCGCTTACTTTCGGCATTCATGCGCTCCCGGAATGATTTTTCCACGTCTCCGAGTTCTTCAAGTGTTTCCTTCTCCAAGTTCTCCAAAGTATCTTCTTCTTGCTGGCTTTCTTCTTGTACCTTGTTAGCCGCGTTCTTCTTGTCCCAATACCCCATCTCGTTCACCCCTCCTAAAAAATTCAAGTTCCGCAAGCGGATACCATTCCAAAATTCGCTTGTAATCTTCGGGGAAATGCTCCTTAATTGGCTTCAAAAACCTGTAGTCCAAACCGTCAAATGTTCTGCCAAACATATGGTAATCTATCGGTAATTTCACGCACGCACGGTCAATCTCTCGAATCAGGTCTTCTTTTTTCCAGTCATACACCGGATAAAACTTCTTCTGATTGTGGTTTATTGCTCCATGCGTCATTATGCCAATTCTACGCATCGGACTATCCGCCATTCGGATGCCTGTCCCGACATAAGCAGCAGGTGGAAGATGCCCGCACTGACGGACAAGCTCCCCTACCATAAAGTCATCATACTCTTCGCCCGGAAGGTTAAGTGCTTCGATTTTTGTCACATGCTCCGGAGGTTGAAAAACCATACAGCGCATAAAGCGATACAGGCTTCTATGTGGTAACCTATAAATCCTCGTCTGGAAGACATCTTCGTAGTATTTGAGGCTATCTTCAACAAACGACAGTCCGGGGACAACATAGCAATAATAAGGTACGATTTTTCTGAAATAGCGCCGCATTTGTAACCATGCGGCAATGCTATCCTTCCCGGTGGAAAACGCCAGAATCGCAGTATCGCATTCTTGCGCCATTTGCTCACAAAGCTCTGCCCCGCTTTTGTAGCTAAGTCGGTCATACATTCGCGCGCCCATCTCCTTTCACTCTCTTGCTGCTTTTACATTTTACATTATAGCACGGGAATTACTCTCATAACTCTCATTTTTTTATTTCTATATGTTTTTGTCCTTTTCCATTGCCAGCAATGCCGCCTGATTGCTCCGGTGGCTCTCAGGCGGCGTTCTGTTGCGATTAGGCGGGCTTGATTGCTTCCACCTGCTGCTTGGTGAACAGGTATGCGGTCGTCAGGAAGAACCCGCTATTCTCTTCCTTTGCGTCAACGTTCTTTTCGTCCTTTTTCTGCTTGCGCGTTTTGGGCTTCCAGATGCTCACGGTCAGCGCGGCGTGTTCGCCCTTTTTGACAATGTAACCGTGGTTCTTCCACTCGGCGAAGGTGTGAATCGGGAGGCGCAACCCGTTCATGATGTAGGCGGCGGCTTCCTCTTCGGAGAAGATGCCCGCGCTGATGGCGGACTTTGTGATAATTTCTTCGTTCGACATGGTGCTTGCTCCTCCTTCCTGTTCACGCCAGCGTTGCAACGACTTCGGAAGGCTTGTACTCTTCGCCTTTCTTCCAGCGAACGATGCTGCGCTCGTAGTCGCCATCCATCGTTTCGTCCCCGTACTGCAACTCGTAGCAGTATTTCTTCGTTTCGTAGTACCAGTTGATAGCCAGCTTCTGCACCATCTTCTCGGTAATGCGGACGCCCTTCTTGATGCTCGCGAACTTCATAATTCTTACCTCTTTCTGTCGGGGGCTTTATTTTTTGTACCGCCCTCCTGACACTATTATTATAGCATATACTGCCGTATATGTCAAGGGGTAAATCACATTTTTTCGAGATTTTTTTGCAAACTTTTTTGAGCAACAAAAAAGGCGCACCCCAGCGGATGCGCCCCATGCTATTATTGTTTTTTGTTGGAAATTATTACACGCCCGACATAGGCGTTTACGGAATCAACGATTAGCTGCGCCACCGAAAGACCACGGCGCTTTGCTTCTTCTTCCAGCGCCTCTTTGCTCCCAGCGCGAACGTCGAAGCGCACCGTCTTGATTCCTTCTTTTTCGCGATACTTCCGCATCGCTCGGACTGACACGTCGCCTTGGTAGTACTCTTTCCTCATTGCCACAACCCCTTTCGGGGATATTGTAGCATAGGATTGTTGATTTTGCAAGCTATCACTTTTCACGCTTCACCTCTACGATGTAGTCCAAATCGTTTGCTCTTTCGCAGACTGCGACCATTTTCCCGTCCAGCGTTGCAAGGTGGCTGTACACGAAACCATCTTTTTCAAGGCGACCATACTTTTTAAGCTCTCTGTATTCTTCCTTCGTCAGCGTCACTTCCATCTTGCCCTCCTATCCGGAATTACATTATTGCAATCATCCCTGCGATATACATTGCTTCAAAATGTTCTCCTGTGCGGTTGTTTTTGTATATGAAATATCGGCTTGCGGAAAATCGTGATTCTTTCCGCGCGTACTTATCGGCTTCCTCTATGCTGTCAAACTTGGCAATTGTCCTCTCCAAGTATGGGGACATCTCCTGCTTCACGGTGTAGTACAACATATTGTTCCTTTTCTCCCCGTATAGCCGTTAGGTCAGCTTTTCGTCGCGTGGGTCTATGTTTCTCCGTTAGTTATCAATTATTAGTTTTCGCGCTTTACCTTGATAATATCACAAGCAAGGCTTTCCAGATAATCGCGGTCCTCAGCGGTTATGCTCTTTCCACCGAGCAACGTTTGAATAATCCCCCTTATCATGCCCAAACCTTCTACTGATTCGCACGTTCTGATAATTACTTCAAGTCGGTAGGCAGTTGGATTTTTGAGCGGCTGATACTTTGTTTCCATTTTCTTTCCCTTTCTGTCTGGGGCTTTATTTTTTGTACCGCCCCTTGACACTATTATTATAGCATATACTGCCGTATATGTCAAGGGGTAAATCACATTTTTTCGAGATTTTTTGCAAGAAAATCGCGCACCTTTCGATGCGCGACCGCCTTATTCCGCGCTCTGGATTTTCCGCTCCGCGTTACCAATCACTCGAAAAACGTGCTGCTCCGAATACGCCAGATTGTAGCTGATTTCCCGGACGCTCCTTCCCTCCAGATACCGCATCCTCATGCACTGCACTTCTAGCGGACTTTCCAGCGCATCAACCAGCGGCGCAAGCTCTTCGCGCATCCTGCACAACTCGTCCCAGATTGCTTTCTTGCGCTCCAGCGCCTCGACGCGATACAGCAGCCCTTCCTCCGTGCTGTTCATACTCCCGCCACCGCGCGGCGCGTCACTGATTGTCCGCGTCAGCCTCTGCGCCCGGATTCGCGCCTGTTCCGCTCGCAAGCAAGCCATAGGATACCGCCTGATGAGATACCGCATCCGCTTTAAGTCAACCATTTTCCCCTCCCGCAACCGCCCTACGATTATTTTACCCCTTCAAACGCCTTTACAATCGCTGTATACAGCGCCGGACGAATCTGACCGCTCATTAGCTCCGTGTACAGCATATCTTGTACCTTCTCGATTGCCCCGTTTGCCTCCTTCTCTGCGTTTAGCCGCCTGATTGCGTCCTGCGTCGCCCTGACTTTGTAGGCATCGTGGCGGCTTTTGCATCCACGCGAAACGTTTCCAGCAAGTCGCTTTACGTTCTTTTCCAGCTCTTTTTTCAGCCAAAAAGAGTAGCGGATGTCGTCGGTGTCCAGCATCTTCTCACTCTCCGTTCATGTATCGCATAATCGCATCAATCGCTTCTTGGCAACCCTTCGCCACGACGCAACGGTATCCCTCGGCGGTAAGCATTTTCATGCGCTCTTTCTGCGATGTCGATACCGTCCCGCCCTTGCGCCTCTTCATTTCGATGAAAAGTCCGTGTTCGCGTCCGTTGGAGACGGGCAGGAAGATGTCAGGCACTCCTGCACGCGTCCCGGTT
>ULLS01032806.1_pt1 | contig 11622 bp, 9 predicted proteins | sample 1951471 | NCBI WGS metagenome assembly ULLS01 (sample SAMEA4835532, study PRJEB28245) | human gut metagenome | biome: gut microbiome; material: fecal sample | place: Denmark | collected 2008 | reverse complement strand
GGTAAAGCTGACCGCCGCAGAAAAGCGTGAGATCAGCCGTATTCTGGAAACCGCCAGAGGCGACGGCAAGGTACATTCCGCACAGGACACCTTACCGTTCCGCCAGATGTACCCGGACGGTCTGTGCAAGCTGGACGACCACACCTGGTCGAAGTGTATCGAGTTCGAGGATGTGAATTATCAGCTTGCAAAGCCTGACGATCAGACGGCGATCTTTGAAGCCCTCTGCGATATGTATAACGCCCATGACGCTTCTATCGGGATGCAGCTCTCCCTTGTGAGCCGCCGCATGAACCGGGAGGATTTTGTAAAGCGTATCGAGATTGCGGCGCAGGGAGATCACTTCGACCATATCCGTGAGCTTTACACGCAGATACTCCGCAAGCAGCTTGAACGTGGCAACAACGGTCTTATCAAAACGAAGTATCTGACCCTCACCATCGAGGCACGGAACAGCAAAACCGCACGGGCACGGTTTTCCAGGATCGTCATGGACGCCCTCAACCATTTCAAGGTCATGGGTGCTCTGGCGAAGGAACTTGGCGGCAAGGAGTGGATCGAAATGCTCCACGGCATCCTGCACCCGGACGGGGAACGGTTTGCCTTTGAATGGAGCTGGCTTGCCCCTTCCGGCCTGTCGGTCCAGGATTTTATCGCACCATCTTCCTTCCGCTTCGGTGAAGCACGGAAGTTCACAATGGCGGATAAATTCTGCGCCGTGTCCTTTCTGCAGATCAGCGCACCGGAAATGGATGACCGTATGCTCACCGAGCTGCTGGATACGGACAGCGGGTTGCTTGTCAGCCTCCATATCCGCAGCATGGACCAGAATGAAGCCATCAAAACTGTCAAGCGCAAGATCACCGATCTGGACAGTATGAAGATCGACGCTCAGAAGCGGGCGGCGCGGGAAGGTTTCGATATGGATATCATCCCAACTGACCTTGCCACCTACGCAGGCGAGGCAAAGAACATCCTCCGTGATCTGCAAAGCAGAAATGAGCGAATGTTCCTGATGACCTTCCTGGTGGTGAACTTTGCGGACAGCGGGCAAAAGCTGGAGAATGACCTGCTCCGTGCGGCAAGCGTGGCGCAGAAATATAACTGCTCCCTGGTGCGGCTGGACTTTCAGCAGGAGGACGGCTTCGTGTCGGCTCTGCCCCTGGGTGTCAACCGCATTAAGATACAGCGCGGGCTTACCACTTCGGCGGTGGCGGTGTTCGTTCCCTTCACCACACAGGAGATTTTCCACGGCGGCGAAGCTCTTTACTACGGGCTCAATGCCACTTCCGGCAATATGATCCTTGCTGACCGCAAAAAGCTGAAAACGCCCAACGGCATGATCTTAGGTACGCCCGGCAGCGGCAAGAGTTTTTCCGCAAAGCGTTCCATCGTGGGTGTGTTCCTGAATACAAAGGACGATATCTTGATCTGCGACCCGGAGGCAGAATATTTTCCGCTGGTGAACCGTCTGGAAGGCCAGGTTATCAAAATCTCACCTACCAGTACACAGTATGTGAACCCTATGGATATCAACCTCAATTATAGCGAGGACGATAACCCGCTGGCGCTGAAATCCGACTTTATCCTGTCATTCTGCGAACTGGCGGCAGGCGGACGGAACGGTCTGGAGCCGGTGGAGAAAACGGTCATTGACCGTGCTGTGCGGATCGTGTACCGCCCCTATATTGCAGACCCCCGCCCGGAGAATATGCCGCTGCTGGAAGATTTGTATGACGAGATCAAACGGCAGCCGGAGCCGGAGGCACAGCGGATCGCGGCGGCACTGGAACTGTATGTGCATGGCAGCCTGAATGTATTTAACCACCGTACCAACGTGGATATCAACAACCGCATTGTCTGCTTCGATATCAAGGAGCTGGGAAAGCAGCTCAAAAGCCTGTGTATGCTGGTGATCCAGGACCAGGTATGGAACCGTGTTTCCCAAAACCGGGATCAGGGTAAATCCACTTGGTACTTCGTGGACGAGTTCCACCTTCTGCTGCGCGGCGAGGTCGGTACCTGGAGCGTGGAGATTTGGAAACGCTTTCGCAAATGGGGCGGTATCCCCACGGGGATCACACAGAACATTAAGGACCTGCTTTCCTCCCCGGAGATCGAGAACATCTTTGAAAACAGCGATTTTGTGTACCTTCTGAACCAGGCCAGCGGAGACAGGAAAATCCTCTGCGAGCGCCTGAATATCTCCAACCAGCAGGCGGCACATATCAGCAACGCAGGCCCCGGCGAGGGGCTGATCTTCTTCGGCAATGTGATCCTGCCTTTTGTGGATGACTTCCCGAAGGACAATGAACTTTACAGCATTATGACGACAAAACTTGGTGAAACCGGGAAAGGAGAAAACGAACATGAATGATCCCCATTATTTGCATACGGAAGAAAAACAGGAAGGTGAAACCTTCTTTGATGTGATGAACCGTCTGATTGCCAGAAGCAAGGCGGTCACGGCGGATATGGAGGCGGTCCTTGCGGAGCTGGAAAGTGAGATCGAACCGTTCCGTGCGCCGAAGGACCATGAATAAACTGACCCATGTGAGCCTGTTTTCCGGCATTGGCGGTCTGGACCTGGCGGCGGAGGCTGCCGGGTTTGAAACCGTCTGCCAGTGTGAGTGGGCGGATTTTCCGCACTCCGTCCTCTCCGCACGATGGCCGGATATTCCCAGGTTCCGGGATATTACTACTTTTACGAAGGAGGCGTTTTTTGAAAAAACAGGGCTTGAAACAGTTACCGTTATCTCAGGCGGCTTTCCCTGTCAGCCCCTCTCCACCGCCGGAAAACGGAAGGGCTTTGCGGATGAACGCTACCTGTGGCCGGAAATGTGCCGCGTTATTACCGAGCTGCGGCCCCGTTGGGTGCTTGGGGAAAATGTTGCTGGCTTCATCAATATGGGGCTCGACAAAACGATCTTTGACCTGGCAAAAGCGGGATACGCTGTTCTCCCATTCGTATTTCCGGCTTGCGGTGTCGGCGCATGGCATGAGCGCCAGCGAACTTTTATCGTCGCGGCTGATGTTTTCCACACCCCTTGCCTCCGACAACAACACCGCCAGGGACGCGGCAAGCCTGGATGTGTTCCTGTCGGACAATGGGATATTCCGCAAGAGGAACCGAAACGGGGCGATCTGGAGCCTGAGCCTGTCGGCAGCGGTATTCTATCTGACCCCGGTGGCGTCGGACGGTTTCCGCTCGACCTTGAAGCCGTCGGCCTTCGATCCAGCGAAGAAGGACGGGAACCTGTCGGCGCAGATCATCTCCCAGGAACAGCCGGTGTCCGAAACGGCAGCACTGAACCCGGATTGGGTGGAATGGCTCATGGGCTTCCCGAAAGGATGGACGGACGTATCCTCTGGGCCGCCGAGCCAGAAGGAATCCCCCGCATGACCGAGCGCATGGATGACCGGGCGCTGCAGCTGAAAACATTGGGAAATGCGGTCTGCCCGCCCCAGGCCTATCCCATTTTTCGCTATATCGCCATGATCGAGAATGGCACCTGCGGTGACTTCTGCCCCTATGGAAAGGAAGGTGACTGCCTATGAGGGAACTGAAAGCAACCGATAAGATCACGCAGAAAATGACCCGTGACGGTGCGGTATCGGAAAACCTTGCCACAGGCGAGGTGAAACATATCAGCAGCCGGGAGCCGGAAACGGAACTGTCCGCTTCTTCGGAAGAATCCGCTGGCGCTGCGGCTGACCTTGCCCTGCGTGCGGCGGAACACCATGAGAAGAAAAGCGCACGAAAGGCGGAAAAGGCTGACACCCAGGCGGTGCGGGATGGTTCTGCCGCAAGGCAGCGCCCGTCCTCCCGCCTGCAATTCACCGAGGAAGAACGTGCCGATCCCGCACTTGGAAAGTACATCGACCGTTCCGACCGTGCGGCGGACAGGCTGGACGCGGCAAAGGCCGCTATCCCCACAAAGAAAGTTCTCCGTACCGAGCGTGTTTTTGACGAGACAGCCGGAAAAGGCAAAACGCAGCTTCACTTTGAAGAAGTGGAGAAACGCCCCAACGGACGCCTGCGGTACAATCCACTTTCCCGACCGGTCCATGAGATCGTCCATGCCGCCCATGCGAAGGTGCATGAGGTGGAACAGGAAAATGTGGGTGTTGAGGCTGGACACAAGGGCGAGGTGCTGACGGAACGCGGGCTTGCCTACGGAAAAGGCAAAGTCCGTGCCGCCGTCCACCATCACCGCACAAAGCCCTGGCGTGACGCGGCGAAGGCAGAGCAGGCTTCGGTCAAGGCAAACGCCGACTACCTTTACCAAAAGGCACTGCATGATGATCCTGTATTGGCGGCTTCTAACCCGGTATCCCGCTTTCTGCAGAAACAGCGGATCAAGCGGAACTATGCAAAGGAGCTCCGGCAGGCGGAGAAAACCGCAAAGAACACAGCGGCCACGGCAAAAAGTGCGGCACAGAAAGCAAAGGACGCCTTCAAGGAAACTTTCCTCTACATCAAGCATCATAGCCGGGCGGTTCTGTTGGTGATCGGCATTGGCACCTGTGTTGCCCTGCTGTTTGGCGGGGTATCTTCCTGTTCCATGATGGCAGGCTCCGGCGTGGGCGGTGTATTCACTTCCTCTTATCTCTCCGAGGACACGGATATGCTGGCTGCGGAGGCGGCCTACTGCGAACTGGAACAGGAACTTCAATATGAGCTGGACCACTATGAGGCTCTGCACCCCGGATATGACGAATACCGTTTTAATCTGGACGAGATCGAGCATGACCCTTATGTGCTGATATCCATTCTCACGGCGTTCCATGAAGGGGTGTTCACCATCGATGAGGTTCAGGCGGAGCTGCAAATGCTCTTTGAAAAGCAGTACATCCTGACGCAGACCGTGGAGGTGGAGGTACGCTATCGGACGGAGACGCGGACAGACAGCGAGGGAAACGACTATGACGTGGAAGTACCGTACAACTACTATATCTGCAAGGTGAAGCTGGAAAACTTCGACCTTTCCCATGTGCCGGTCTACATCATGGACGAAGAAACGCTTTCCCTGTATGCGGTCTATATGGCAACGCTGGGAAACCGGGAAGATTTGTTCCCAGGCTCCGGCTATGTAGACAAGTACACCAAACCGCCCACCACCTATGATATCCCGCCTTCCGCACTGGAAGATGAAACCTTTGCGGCGCTCATTACCGAGGCGGAGAAGTACATCGGCTATCCCTATGTATGGGGCGGCAGCAATCCGAACACTTCTTTTGATTGCTCCGGCTTCGTATCCTGGGTGCTGACGCAAAGCGGTGTCTGCAATACGGGCAGACTGGGAGCCCAAGGACTCTACAATATTTCCACCCTGGTATCCTCTGCCAACGCAAGACCCGGCGACCTGATCTTTTTCGTCGGCACTTACGATACACCGGGCGTTTCCCATGTGGGTATCTATGTGGGCGGCGGAAAAATGCTGCACTGCGGCGACCCCATCCAGTATGCAGATATTAACACAAGCTACTGGCAATCCCACTTTTACGCTTTCGGGCGACCACCCTACAACTAAAAAAGATATGGAGGTAATTTGATTTATGGCAACGACACAGAAGATCCGCAATGACATTGCGAAAACCAAAGAAAAGATCGCGGAGCAGCAGAAACGCCTTCGTGCGCTGGAGGCGCAGCTTGCGGAGGAAGAAAATCTGGAAATCGTCCGTATGGTGAAAGCCGTGAAGATGGGCAACAAGGAGCTGACCGCTTTCCTGAAAGCCTATGCCAGCGGCATGATCTCCCTGCCGGAAGGTATGCTGCAGGAGGGAGACACCGAGAATGAGGAAACGGAGGGATACGAGGATGAAGCATAACTTTATGACAAAAATGGTATCGGCTCTTTTGGCGGTGGTGCTCAGCACTGCCGCTTTTTCTGTCACCGCCTTTGCTAGCGGCGGCGAGGAAAGCACGGAGTCCGTGGCTGAACAGGAAACGGCTGGGGATGTCTCTGATCTGCTTTCCGCTCTGGCAGGCAGCCAGGTCACGGTATCCGTCACCGAGGACGGTATCCAGTTCAATTCCAGTGAAAATGACTCTGGGCAGACCGGCACCGTCACCACGGGCGGCGGCAATCTGAATGTCCGCACGGGCGCCGGAATGGATTATACCGCCTTCACCCAACTTCCCAACGGAACAACCGTGAAAGTGATCGGCACGGACGACGACTGGCTGAAGGTCATCCTGCCGGAGAAAGTCGGCTATGTCTATTCTGGCTACATGACGGTAAGTGACGGCGAGGCTGGCTCCGGGGAAGGTTCTTTCTCTCTGGACGCAGAAACACTGGAAAATCTGCTGGGGATGCTGGGCGGCGGTTTGAATGGCGGTGCCGCTTTGACGCCGGACGGGAACCTGTCGCTGATCGACGATATTGGCAGCCCTACCACCAGTGGCAAGCAGTTTATCACAGTGGAAACGAAGAACGGCAACGTGTTCTATCTTATTATTGACCGTGACGACGAGGGCGAGGAAACCGTGCATTTTCTGAACCAGGTGGATGAAGCCGATCTCATGGCGCTCACGGAGGATGGAGAAAAGGCGGAAACACCTATTGTCTGCACCTGTACGGAGAAGTGCCAGGCCGGAGCGGTCAATACCGCTTGCCCGGTCTGCGTAAAGAATCTCAGTGAATGTGTTGGCACAGAACAGAAAGCTGCGGAGCCCACCGAGCCGGAGAATCCGGAGCCTGAAAAGAAAAGCAATACCGGGGCGATCCTGGCGGTGCTGCTGATCCTTGCAGCCGGAGGCGGCGCGGCGGTCTATTTCCTGGTGCTGAAACCGAAGCAGGGCAAGAAAGTTCCCGCTGATCTGGATGATTTCGACCTGGAGGATGAAGAAGAATACCTGACCGAGGATGAGGAAACGGAGGAAAAGAATGAGTAAACTGATTATCGCAGAAAAACCGAGTGTAGCAAAATCTATTGCGTCGGCCCTGGGTGCTTCATCCAGGGCCAATGGCTTTTATGAGGGCAACGGCCTGATCGTTTCCTGGTGCGTGGGGCACCTGGTATCCCCGCTGGACGCGGGCGGCTATGACGAACGTTTCAAGAAATGGCGCTATGACGATCTTCCTATTCTGCCGGAGCCGTTCCGCTATGTGCTGGCACCCGGCAAAGAGGATGCCTTTGAAAATCTCCGTGCTCTGATGAATCGCTCCGACGTGGATACCATCGTCAATGCCTGTGACGCTGGGCGTGAAGGCGAGCTGATCTTCCGTCTGATGTATGAAATGGCTGGATGCCGCAAGCCAATTCTTCGTCTCTGGATTTCTTCGATGGAGGACAGCGCTATCCGGGAGGGTTTTTCTGATCTGCGCCCCGACGCCGATTATGAAGCCCTGTATCAATCTGCCCTCTGCCGCCAGAAAGCGGATTGGCTGGTAGGGATCAACGCCACACGCCTTTTTTCCGTCCTCTATCACCGCACCTTGAATGTGGGCCGTGTTCAGACGCCCACGCTGGCAATGCTGGCGGAGCGTGACGCAAAGATCACACTGTTCCACAAGGAAAAATATCATCTGCTGCGCCTGACACTGGATGGAGCCGAGGCGGTGTCGGAGAAGTTTACCAATCCGGCGGAGGCGGAACAGGCAGCGGCCATGTGCAAGGGTGCGGTCGTCACCTGTACCTCTGTCACGAAGGAGCAGAAGAAGGAACAGCCGCCGAAGCTCTATGACCTTACCACCTTGCAGCGTGAGGCAAACCGCCAGTTCGGATACACGGCGAAGCAGACCCTCGACTACGCCCAGAGCCTCTACGAAAAGAAGCTGCTGACCTATCCCCGCACGGACAGCCGGTATCTGACCTCCGACATGGCAGAAACGGCTTCCTGCGTGATCCACCTGGCGGCAAAGCTGCCGCCCTTTGATGGCTGCTCCAACTTCTTCCCGCTGGTGGAGGCCATGATCTCCGATAAGGATGTATCCGACCACCACGCTATCATTCCCACAATGGAGATTGAAAAGGCAGATATCAAGGCTCTGCCCCTGGGCGAGCGTAATTTGTTCCTCCTTGTCTGCTGCAAGCTGCTGTGTGCATCGGCGGAGCCGTATGGGTATGAGACGGTCACGGCCACATTTGACTGCTGCGGCCATTCCTTCACCGCAAAGGGCAAGCGCGTCATCTCCGAAGGCTGGCGGGAAATCGACCGCATTTTCCGTGCCTTCTTGAAGGAAAAGCCTGCGGATGGGGACGGCGATACGCTCCCGGACTTCACCGAAGGGCAAACTTTTGACGGTGCGGAGGTTGCTGTTACCGAACATTTCACCCAGCCGCCGAAGCCCTACACCGAAGATACCCTTCTGTCCGCTATGGAGAATGCGGGCAAGGACGACATTCCCGACGAGGCGGAGCGAAAGGGACTTGGCACGCCTGCGACCAGGGCGGCCATCATCGAAAAGCTGGTGGCGGCCGGATTTGTGGAACGCAAGGGCAAAAACCTGATCCCGACGAAAGCAGGTATCAACCTTGTCACGGTCTTGCCGGAGCCGCTGACCTCTCCCATGCTGACAGCGGAATGGGAACAGAAATTGACGGAGATCGCAAAGGGCGGCGCTGACCCGGATATCTTCATGGACGGTATCCGCACGATGGTTCAGGAGATCGTATCCACCTATTCCTGCATTTCCGAGGATGGAAAAAAGCTGTTTGCCCCGGAGAAGGAAGTGATCGGTACCTGCCCCCGCTGCGGCCAGCCGATTTATGAGGGCAAGAAGAACTTTGCGTGTTCGGATCGGTCCTGCGGTTTCGTCCTCTGGAAAAATGACCGCTTCTGGACGAGCCGCAAGAAGGAGCTGACAAAGAAGATGGCAACGGACCTTCTGAAAAAGGGTCGTACCAATGTCAAGGGAATGTGGTCTGAAAAGAAACAGACTGCTTATGACGCTGCGGTGATCCTGGATGACACAGGCGGCAAGTATATCAATTTCAAGCTGGAATTTCCGAAAAGAAAGGAAGGTGTCAATGGCAGAAAATAAGACTTTGGAACATTTACCTGAAGTGAGGGTGGCGGTGGCCGCCCTCTCCCCGGAGGACCGGGAACTGTTAGCGGCGGTGCAGGCCTCGCCCTTCAAGCTGACAGCACCGGAGCAGTTCAAGGAGTTTGCGGACAACATCGACTATTTCGTATTTGAGCCCAATATCCACAATCTGAATGATCTGGGGTGGCGGTATCTGACACAGCACATGGATATGCTGCTGCCCCCGGAACTTCTGAAAGCGATCGACCCTGTTCCTTTTGGCAAATACGCCATGCAGGAGGAACAGGGCCATTTTACGGAACACGGATATATTTCTCTTTCCGGCGACGAGTGGGTGCATGAACGCCCTGCGGAGCCGGAGAAAAAGCCTTCCATCCGGGAACGGCTGGAACAGGGCAAGAAGGAATGTGCGGAGAAAAACAAGGCGCAGCCCCACAAGGAAAAGTCTGCGCCGGAACTGTAAGGAGGTGCTGATATGCCATATTACGATCACAACAAGGATTATCCCTTTGCCGCCTTTATCACCAATCTTGGGAAGTACAATGAGGGCGAGCTTGTGGGCGAGTGGGTGAAGTTTCCCACCACCGCCGAGGAACTGAAAGAAGTGTTTAAGCGGATCGGGATCGGCCAGAAGGATGACTTCGGCCAGCCCTATGAGGAATGGTTCATCACGGACTATGACTGCTATGTGGACGGTCTTTACAGTAAGCTGGGTGAATATGAAAATCTGGACGAGCTGAATTATCTGGCATCGAAGCTGGATGAAATGAGCGAAAGCGAATACGCACAGTTTCAGGCCGGTATGGAAATGGGTGACCATTGCGGCAGCCTGCAGGAGATCATCAACCTCACCGAGAATCTGGATTGCTATGAGGTTTACCCCGATATCCATGACTATGACGATCTGGGTCGCTATTACATCGAAGAACTGGACGTTATGCAGGTGCCAGAGCATTTGCAGAATTACATCGACTATGAGGCCTACGGCCGGGACGTTGCGTTGGAGGAAAACGGCACCTTCACGGATCAGGGCTATGTGCGTGATACGGGTGACAGTTTCCATGAGTATTACGACGGTGAGCGCGGCAGTATCCCCGACGAGTACCGGGTGATGACCTTTCAGGACGATCTTCCCGAAGAAGAAAAATCTGAATGGGCTATGGATATCGCCTTTGACATGGACGAGTTTTTCCGTCAGAACGATCCGCAGTATGCGGCGGAGCACCCGGAGGCACACGCCGCAAAGGAAGAACTGTATGAAAATCTGATGGCCGGACGCATTTCCGCTTTGGATGAAAAGCTGGCGGCACTGGGGCAGACGCAGGAGGACTATCTTCCTTCGGAGATTGAAAAGTTCAAGGACGCCACGGGCTATGAGGAATTTCTTGATTTTGATCCGGCGGAGGTCGAGGCCGCTTTGGATGACCCGGAGAAGTCCCATGCGGATGAAATGCTGTCCGCTGCGGAGAAGGTTGCCTCGGAAAAGATGACTGTGCTTGTAGTGGAACCTATGAAGAAACCCTATGTGAAGGAGATCGACCCCGACCTTCATTCCCTGCAGGCAGAGGTTGGCGGTGATATTGGGGCAACCTATCCCTATTCTGACCCGGTGGCGCTGGTCTGCAATGATGAAGGAAAGCTCATCGGGCTTGATCTGAACCGTGGGCTGCGGGATGAAAATGGAGAAATTTATGATATCGTAGCAGGGACTTTTTTGGTGGTTGGACTTGGTGAGGAAGATTTTGCCTCCCTGTCCCCGGAACTGATTCAGAAATACACGGAACAGTTCAAAACGCCGGAACGATTTATGCAGATCAATGGCAATATCGTTGTTCTCCCTGTCCCGGCAGAGAAGCAAGACCTCGCTTATCTGCCAGACCGTTTTGAGACCGGCGAGCGTGTGCAGACACCCAGGGGCAGCTTTCAGGTGACGGCTATGAGCCGGGAACAGATGGAGGCGGCCGGTTACGGTGTCCACCATATTTCCGATGATGGAAAGTATCTTATCATGGGAAACGGCACACGGGCCTTTGCGGTAGCAACGGAGCAGCCGGAAAAGGACAATCCTCTCCGTACTGCTGAAATGACGCTGGAGGATGACTACGGCATGATCGACGGTGTTATCAACAACGGCAGACGCGGCGAAGAATTGGAAAAAGCCCAGGAGTATGCAGAGCGGACAACGCCGGAGAAGCCTTCCATCCGTGAGAGGTTGGAGGACGCAAAACGGGAGTGTGCCGAGCACAAGCCCCCGGAGGGCAAGAAGCCCGGCCGTGATGTGCCGGAGCATGACTGCCTATGAGTCGAAGCAAGAAATGGCGGCTGGAATGGGCGTTCTTCCTGGGTGAGAACGGCAGGCGGCAGTATAACCATATCTGTAAAAAATGTGTTCACGGCTGCAAGCAGAGTTTGCGGGCGTGTCTGGTCGCTTGTCCGCATTACAGTTCCAAACGATCTAAAATTTGTGAGGATAAGGGTAGAAAAACCGCAGAATAATTCCCTGTATCCGTACTTTCAAAGAGAGCCTTTATGATTTCTCATGTGTCGGTCTGCTTGCTGGCACATAGAGAAAATGGCTCGATTCCAAACACTTTCTGATAATCGGGTAGGAGGGGGTGACTAACCCCCG
>ULLS01040457.1_pt1 | contig 11710 bp, 9 predicted proteins | sample 1951471 | NCBI WGS metagenome assembly ULLS01 (sample SAMEA4835532, study PRJEB28245) | human gut metagenome | biome: gut microbiome; material: fecal sample | place: Denmark | collected 2008 | reverse complement strand
TTGCTGAAAGCGAGTGCAAAGGTAATAGAAAAATTCATACCTGCAAAAACTTTCGCCAAAAAAATACGTCCGATTTTTGTCCTTTCGGAAAGTTTTTCGCCTGTGGCATTGATTTTGAGCATGATGCGCCGGTCATAAAAAACAAACATCGTGTCGCAAAATCTTTCCATTCGTCCGGACAGCCGTCCGTCCCGGCCTTCCTCCTCCGCCGCCGCTTCGAAGTCCCGGCGACGATCCGCCTCCCGCACGGCTGCCCGCGGTTCAGCGTCGCGCGCTGGCAGGCCCCTGCCGCCCGGGCCGCGTTTCCTGCAAATACTTGGTGCGGTCAAGGTTCTGGCAGGCCTGCTGCTGCTCGTGGCAATCTCGTGGGAGGTGATTGCCGGAGGCAAGCACTTCTCGCGTCCGTACCTGGCCGTGCAGTTTGTTGTCTGCCTGCTCTTTCTGTGCGACTTCTTCGTCCGCTGGGGAGCCGACGGCTGGAGCGCCCGGTTCTTTTGGCGCAACCTGTTCTACCTGCTCCTTTCGGTGCCGTACCTCAATATCGTTTCGTGGAGCGGGGTGACGCTGTCGCGCGGAGCCGCCATGCTGCTGGGGCTCGTTCCGCTGCTGCGGGCCTTCCTGGCCATGACGATCGTCGTCGGCTGGCTGGTCGGCAACCGCGTGCGGCGCCTGCTTGCGGCCTACATCTTCACGGTGGTCGTCTTCACCTACATCTCCGCGCTGATCTTCTACGACTACGAACTGCCCGTCAATCCGCACCTGCACGGATTCGGCAACGCGCTCTGGTGGGCCTGGATGAATGTCACGACCGTCGGCGCAGCCATCTTTCCCGTCACGGCGATCGGCAAGCTCTTCAGCGTGCTGCTGCCGTCGCTCGGGATGATGTTCTTCCCGATCTTCACCACCTACGTGCTGCAGGAGTATGCCCCTTCGAAGACGAAGGATCGGGACGAGTGATCCGTGCGGATTGCCCGTCCGATCCGTTCGTTTTCCGCGCGGGGTTACCGGCCATCGGCCTACCGTTCCCTGAGCAGGTCGCGGATCTCCGTAAGCAGCAGCTCCTCCTTCGAGGGTGCGGGCGGTGCGGGCGGCGTCGCGGCGCGTTTCTTCATCAGCCGGTTCATCAACTTGACCATCAGGAAGACGCAGAACGCCAGAATGGCGAAATCCACGCACTGCTGGATGAAGGCGCCGTAGTTCCAGTAGATCGGTTCGGCCGCCTTGGCCGCCGCCTCGCCGCCTCCGGCCAGCTCGGCCACCGAACCGAGCGCTTCCGATGTGACGTCGCGCACGCGCGAGAGGTCGATACGCAGGTTCGAGAAGTCGGCATTGCCGATCAGCGCGCCGATCGGCGGCATGAGGATGTCGTTCACGAGCGACGAGACGATCTTGCCGAACGCCCCGCCGATGATTACGCCGACGGCCATGTCCATGACATTGCCCTTGAGCGCAAATTCCTTGAATTCCTTGAAAAATGCCATATCCGCTGTTTTTAGGTGTCTGGCGTAAAGATATGCAAATTCCGGGGCATTCGGACTCCCGGTGACGCGAAATCGTGCGCCGCGCGGGGCGTCCTGCTGCGGAGAAGCTGAAAATCGCGCGTTTTTTGGGGACTCCGTATCGCGTTTTTTCGTATCTTTGGCGAATCGTAAACTGATACCGAATCCGCATCCATGACACCTGCAGCCGTCATCGCCACCGTCCTGGGCTATATCGCCGTCCTCTTCCTCGTCGCATGGCTCTCGGGCCGCCGGGCCGACAACGCCGGGTTCTTCTCCGGCGGGCGCCGCACCCCGTGGTACATGGCGGCCTTCGCCATGATCGGCGCCGCCATGTCGGGCGTGACCTTCATCTCGGTCCCCGGTTCGGTGGCCGCCGATTCGTTCTCCTACATGGAGATGGTTGCGGGCTTCACCGTCGGGCAGCTTGTCGTGGCCTTCCTGCTCATCCCGACCTTTTACCGGTTGCGGGTCGTCTCGCTCTACGAGTACCTCGACGACCGTTTCGGCATCCATTCGCACCGCACGGGCGCCTGGTTCTTCTTCATCTCGAAGATGCTGGGCGCCGCCCTGCGCGTCTACGTCGTCTGTGCGGTGCTCCAGCTGCTGGTCTTCGACCACTACGGCCTGCCGCTGTGGGCCAACGCGCTGGTCACGATGGCCTTCGTCTGGCTCTACACGCAGCAGGGCGGCGTGCAGTCGCTCATCTGGACCGACACGCTCAAGACCGTCTGCCTGGTGGGCAGCCTCGTCCTCTCGATCGTCTTCATCGCCGACGGGCTCGGCCTCTCGGCCCGCGGGGTGGTGCAGGCCGTCTCCGATTCGCCCATGTCGCGCATCTTCTTCTTCGACGACCCCGCATCGGACCGCTATTTCTGGAAGATGTTCGCCGCAGGCATCGTGCTGCTGGTGGCCATGACCGGCCTCGACCAGGATATGATGCAGCGCAACCTGAGCTGCGCCACGCCGCGCGACTCGCAGAAGAACATCGTGCTGACGGCCGTCAGCCAGATCTTCGTGATCTTCCTCTTCCTGGTCCTCGGCGTGCTGCTCTACCTCTACGCCGGACACACCGGGCTGGAGCTTCCGGCCAAGAGCGACCAGGTCTTCTCGCTGGTGGCCGTGGACGGGGGACTGCCGCCCGTTGTCGGCATCCTGTTCGTCGTCGGGCTCATCTCGAGCACCTATTCGGCCGCCGGATCGGCCCTCACGGCCCTCACCACCTCCTTTACGGTCGATATCCTGCAGGGTACGCGCCGCTGCGACGAGCGGCGGCTGACGCGCCTGCGCCGCAGCGTGCACCTGCTCATGGCGCTGGCCATGGCGGGTGTGATCCTCGCCTTCGGCTACCTGGCCGACGACAGCGTCATCAACCTGGTCTACAAGGTTGCCAGCTATACCTACGGGCCGATCCTCGGCATGTTCCTCTTCGGCCTCTTCACGCGGCGCCGCATCCGCGACGGCTGGATGCCATGGATCGCCGTTGCGGCCCCCATGCTGAGCGCCCTCGTGCAGTGGTGGGCCCGCGAGGCGTGGGACTACCGGATCGGCTTCGAACTGCTGGTCTACAACGCGGCCTTCACCATGATCGGAATGTTCCTTGTTTCGCAACGACATGAAAAATAGATTTCTGCGCATATTGCTCCTGCTTGCGGCCCTCGGTGCCGCGCATGCGGCTCCGGCTGCCGCCGTGAGCGCCTCGACCCGTCTGGCCGTGGGGCGCACGCTGACGCGGATCGTGGCCCGCGAGGTCTCGGGCGGCTATGTGAGGGTGCAGAGCATGCAGGCCTCGCGCGGCCGCGTGCGGGTCTACGCCTCGATCGGGCTCTCCTATTATCCCTTCCGCGAGGAGAACGTGCGGGCCATGCGCGACTCGGTGCGCGCAGCCCTGCCGGCCGAGTACCGCAAGGCGCGGATCGAGATCTACACCGACCGCTGCGAGGTCGGCGAACTGATCCCGATGGCCTGCCGCAACGCTGCGGTGCTGCACAAGCAGATCGCCAAACGGCAGGTCGTCCCCTTCGTCAATCGCTCCGAACGGCCGCTGGTCACCCGCCTGTCGGCCGCCGCAACCCCCGAACGGGGGCTTTCGGGCCGGCATATCGCCCTGTGGCAAAGCCACGGCCGCTACTTCGACCAGAAGGAGAACCGCTGGCGGTGGCAGCGCTCGCAGCTGTGGCAGACCTGCGAGGACCTCTACACGCAGAGCTATGTGCTGCCTTACCTGGTCCCGATGCTTGAGAACGCCGGGGCCTGTGTCCTGCTGCCGCGCGAGCGCGACGTGCAGCGGGTCGAGGTGCTGGCCGACAACGACGTCCCGGAGCAGTATGCCGAGAGCGGGGCGTGGCAGCCGGGCGGCCGCGGCTTCGCCCACCTGCGCCAGGTCTACCGGGGCGACGAGAATCCCTTCCGCGACGGCACGACGCGCCGCATCTCCACGGTCGCGGGCCAGCAGCCGACGGGGCGCGCCGAGTGGCGGGCCACGCTGCCGCAGCGGGGCGAATATGCCCTCTATGTCAGCTACGAGTCGCTGCCCGGAAGTGCCGACGATGCCCGCTATACGGTCCACCACCTGGGCGGCGATACGGAGTTCGCCGTCAATCAGACGATGGGCGGCGGCACGTGGATCTACCTCGGGCGCTTCGCCTTCGCGCCCGGCGAGCAGACGGTCGTTACGCTCACCAACCGTTCGCGCGTGGCCGGCCGCACCGTTTCGGCCGATGCCGTGAAGATCGGCGGCGGCTACGGCAACGTCGCCCGCACGGTCTGCGACTCGCTCCGGCAGGCGGATACGTTCTATCCCGAGGAGACGAGCGGCTATCCCCGCTTCTGCGAGGGGGCGCGCTACTGGCTGCAGTGGGCCGGGTTCGATGCCTCGGTCTATTCGCCCAAGAACTTCACCGACGACTACAAGGACGACTACATGTCGCGTGCCCACTGGGTCAATGCGCTGGCGGGCGGATCCGAACGGATGCCCGACTCCGCGGGGCTGCGCATCCCGATCGACCTGGCCCTGGCTTTCCACTCCGATTCCGGGGTGCGCGACGGCGACGAGACGATCGGCACGCTGGGCATCTTCTACACCCGTGAGCAGGGCGGCCGCTTCCACGGCGGTGCCGACCGCTACCGTTCGCGCGACCTGACCGACCTGGTGATGACCCAGGTCGTCTCGGATATCCGGCGCACGTGGGAGCCGGCGTGGAACCGGCGCGGGCTGTGGAACCGCGCCTACTACGAGGCGCGCGTGCCGGGCGTCCCGACCATGCTGCTCGAACTGCTCTCGCACCAGAATTTCGCCGACATGCGCTACGGCAGCGACCCGCGCTTCAAGTTCCTCGTCAGCCGTGCGGTCTACAAGGGGATTCTGCGCTACGTCTGCTCGCAGTACGACGTGCCCTATGTCGTGCAGCCGCTGCCCGTCGAGGCCCTTACGACCGATTTCGTCGATGACGGGCGGGTCTGCGTCTCGTGGGTCCCGGCGGTCGATTCGCTCGAGGCGACGGCCGTGCCCGACGGTTATGTCGTCTATACGCGCGTGGATGACGGCGGCTTCGACAACGGACAATACACGGAGCGCCCCTACCTGATGGCCGATCAGGAGCCGGGGCGCATCTACAGCTACCGGGTGACGGCCGTCAATGCCGGCGGCGAGAGCCTCCCGAGCGAGACGGTGGCCGCCTGTCGGGTTCCGGAGAGCCGCGGCACGGTGCTTGTCGTCAATGGGTTCGACCGGGTGAGCGCCCCGCGAAGCATGCGGTGCGACTCGCTGGCCGGGTTCCTGGCCGGGGAGGACAACGGCGTGCCCGACCGGATCGACATCTCCTACATCGGGCCGCAGCGGGTCTTCGACCTGACGCAGGCGCGCTGTCCGGTCGATTCGCTGGCCCTCGGCGCGAGCTGCTGCGACTACGAGACCGATGTGATCGGCGGCAATACGTTCGACTACGCCGCCCTGCACGGACGCTCGATTGCGGCGGCCGGCTACTCGTTCCACTCGGCCTCGCTGCAGGCCGTGCTGCGCGGCGACAAACACCTGGCGGGCAACCGGGCCGTGGACCTGATCCTCGGCAAGCAGCGGACCACATCGATGGGACGTGATGTGCTCGATCCCGAGTTCGAGGCGTTTCCCGATGAGCTGCAGGACCTTATTGCCGACTACCTCAGGCAGGGCGGCAACCTCTTCGCTTCGGGCTGTTACGTCACGACGGACCTCTGGCGGGCGGATGCCCCCGAGTCGGGCCGCGACTTCGCCCGCGAGGTGCTGCACTGTGCTTCGGACAGCCTGCTCGCGACGCGCGCCCAGACCGAGGCCCTGCGCGGGCGGATCCGGGTGGTGGCGCCCCACGCCTCCTTCTCGCGCGGCGAGTACCGCTACTTCACAACGCCCCGTCCCGATGCCTACACGGTCGAAACGGTCGATCGGCTGCAGCCCGCAGGCGAGGGTGCCTTCCCGGTGATGCGCTATGCGGGCGGCGGTACGGCAGCCGTTGCATCGGAAGGAGCCGGTTCGGGCGGGCGGACCTTTGTGGCAGGATTCCCGTTCGAGGCCCTCACGGATCGTGTGCAACGCGATCGGATGATGCGCGATGTGATGGAATTTCTGACAGATAACAATTAATACCTAAAGTTTTTGATTATGTCACTCGAACAACAGATTTCGAAAGGAATCATGGAGGCCATGAAGGCCAAGGACACCGTGCGGCTGAGCGCCCTGCGCAATGCCAAGAAGTACATCATCGAGGCCAAGACGGCCGGTCCGGAGATCGCCGAACTGCCCGATGCCGACGTGCTGAAGATCATCTCGAAGCTGGCCAAGCAGGGTACCGACTCGGCGGCCATCTTCTCGCAGCAGAACCGTCCCGACCTGGCCCGGGAGGAGCTGGACCAGGTGGCCGTCTATCAGGAGTTTCTGCCCAAACAGCTGACGGCCGAGGAGCTGACGGCCGAGGTGCGCGCGATTATCGCCGAGGTCGGCGCTTCGTCGATGAAGGAGATGGGCAAGGTGATGGGCGTGGCGTCGAAGCGGCTGGCCGGCCGTGCCGACGGCAAGGAGATCTCGGCCAAGGTGAAGGAGCTGCTGGCATAGGCCCCGGCGCCCGGCTTCGGCCGGACGGTAAATACGCAGGATCATGCATGTGCTCGAATCGTTGCACCGCAACGTAAAGACCGTGGCCATGCCTTCGGCCATGGTCGTCGGGGCGCTCTTCTGCCGTCAGGTGACGGCTCTGGAGGCCTGGTCGGGGCAGATGATCACCCCGACACTGATTTTCCTGATGCTCTTCGTCACCTTCTGCCGCGTCAAGCCCCGGCAGATGAAGCCCTCGATGCTTCATCTCTGGCTGCTGCTGATCCAGGCCGTGGCGTGCGTGGGCGTCTATGCTGCCCTGCATCCGTTCGATCCCGTCGTGGCGCAGGGGGCGATGATCTGCGTGCTGGCTCCCGTGGCGATGGCCGCTGTGGTCATTGCCGGCATGCTGGGGGCCGACGTGGCGACGATGGCCACCTACAGCCTGCTGTGCAACATGGCCGTGGCGGTTTATGCCCCCGTGGTGATCTCCTTCACGGGCACGGGCGTCTGCTCGTTCACCGAGATTCTGGCCCGTATCGCGCCGCTGTTGATCATGCCCTTTGCCGCGGCGCAGTTCTGCCGCTTTGTCTTCCCGAAGGGGGCGCAGTGGATTGGCGACCACGGGCAGATCTCGTTCTACATGTGGCTGCTGTCGCTGGTGGTCATCATCGGCCGCACGACGGCCTTCATCATCGACCTGCACGACGCGTCGCTGCGGACCGAGCTGTGGCTGGCCGTGGCGGCCCTGGTGCTTTGCCTGGCGCAGTTCAAGGTGGGGCGAATGCTCGGCCGCCGCTACGGCGATGCCGTGGCCGGCGGGCAGTCGCTCGGGCAGAAGAATACGGTGCTGGCCGTATGGATGGCCCAGTCGTTCCTCGACCCGATCGCATCGATTGCCCCGACGGCTTACATCGTCTGGCAGAATTTCGTGAACTCCTACCAGATCTACCGTAAGGACAGGGAAAACTTGAAATAATCTCCGCAAACACAAGGTTTGCAATCGGATATGCAATTCGTGCGCCCCGCTTCATGCGGTCCGGACAAGCCGGGCCCGAAGGCGGGGCGCGCGATTTGCTCCCCCGTCCTCGGACCGTTGTGTACGGGGGCGTGCGGCGGAGCGTATCGCGCCGCTGCGGGTCCCGGGGCCGTTTCCTTCGCGCCAAAACCGCCTCCGGCTCTTGCACGGGTCGCGATTATTCCGTACCTTCGAAACCTTGACTGTACCGTTATGCTACGAACTCTGCTTGCCCTGATCGGCGCGCTGCTTGCCTGTGCCGGCTGTTCGGGGGATGACCGGACCACCGACCGGATGCTCGATGCCGCCGACCGGATTGTCGCCGCGCAACCCGACAGCGTCCTGCGTATCCTGCGCGAGATTCCGCCCGAGGCGCTCGGCGGCGAGGCCCGCCGTGCCCGTTATGCGCTGCTCTATGTCGAGGCCGCCGACCGCGGAGCACTCGATGTGCCCGACGACTCGCTGCTGCGCATCGCCGAGGCCTACTACGGACCGCGTGAGCACGACCTGCGCAACCATTGCAAGATGCTCTATTACAGCGGACGCGCCTGCTGGAAGCGGGGCGACAAGTCGGGGGCGCTCCGCATGTACCTCGAGGTCGAGGAGAAACTGCGCCGCATCGACGAGCCCCGTTACCTCGGACTGCTCTATCTGCGTATCGGCGAGGTCTATCACGCCGAGCAGAACTTTGCTCGGGCCCACCGCTACTACCGCGAAGCCCGCGACCTGGTGATCCGGGGCGGAGATTCGCGCGATGCCGTCATCGCCCTGCTCGGCATGGCCGAGACGGCGCTGCGGATGCGCGATCCCGCGCAGGCGCGGCGATGCTGCTCGATGGCGCTCGACCTGGCCGATGAACTGCACGACGATTCGCTGGCCCGCCAGTGTCTCGGGAAATTCGCCCGCCTCTATATCATCCCCGATACGGTGCGCATACCCGAGGAGCTGCTCGGCCGGATCGAGGCTTCGGTCCGGGGCGACACGACGCATGCGGGACTGGCCACCCGGGCACGGGTCCAGCTGCTTCGGAACCATCCGGACAGTGCGCTCCGCACGCTGCAGGAGGCCGAGCGCCGGACGAGTGACCCGAATGACCTGCCCGCACTGCTCTATACGGCCTACCGGGCCAATGTCCGTGCGGGCCATTACCGCGAGGCGTCGCGCGACATCCATCGGTATATTCTCATGAACGACTCGCTCAACCGCAATGCCCTGAGGCAGTCGGCCGGCATGATCGAGAAGGAGTTCCTGCGCGAACGGGCCGCCTTTGCCGAGTATCGGATGCGGAGCCGGCGACGCTGGGAGATGGTCATCGCCGCCATGGCGCTGATGGCGGCCGGAGGCGCGGCCTGGGTCGTGCGGCAGCAGATGCGGCTGCAGCGCGAGCGCAGCCTCAGGCAGTTGTCGCTCGTGCGCGAGGCCCGCGCCGAATACGGCCGTCTGTCCGAACGGCTCGAGCAGCGGCGGATCGTCGAGGATCGGCTCAAGGGGTTGGTCGCCACGCGCTTCGATATCGTGGACCGGCTCGGGAAGACCTTTTACGAGCGGGAGAATACGGCCTCGCAGCAGGCCGTGATGTTCCGTCAGGTGAAGGAGCTCATCGACGGGTTTGCCGAGAGCGGCGAAATGCTGCGCGAGGTCGAGCAGATGGTCGATGCCGTGCACGACGGGGCGATGCGGCGCCTGCGACATGATTTCCCCGCCATGAAGGAGTCCGATTGCCGGCTGCTGTGTTACGTCTTCGGCGGCTTCTCGCCGCAGGTCATCAGCCTCTTCATGCGCGACAGCGTGGCCAACGTCTATGCCCGCAAGTCGCGCCTCAAGTCGCGGATCAAGGCCTCGGACGTCGCCGACCGGGAGTTCTATCTTTCGTTGTTCGGATAGCGGCGGGAAAGGGAATCTCCCGTAGGAAAAGATGCGGTGCGGGGACGGATCATCCGTCCCCGCACCGTGTTTGTGACCGGCAGTCTGCCGGGTTTACTTGCGGAAGATGAAATAGACGGCCAGGATGATGCAGAGAAATCCGGCCAGGTGGTTCCAGCGCAGCGTGTCCGACTTCATGAAGACCAGCGCGAAGAGGGTGAATACCGAGAGCGAGACCACCTCCTGGATGACCTTCAGCTCCCAGATCGAGAAGGGACCTCCGAATTCGGCCGAACCGAGGCGGTTGGCCGGTACCTGGAAACAGTATTCGAACAGGGCGATGCCCCAGCTCAGGAGCACGATGGCCATCAGGCCGAAGCGCTCGAGTTTCGACTTGAATGCGATGTGGCCGTACCATGCCAGCGTCATGAAGGCGTTGGAGACGACCAGCAGCGTGACGGTAAGGAATCCGCGGAACATGATTGGATATAGGGCGTTTTTGGGTTATTTTCCGTGTGTGGGTCAGGCCAGGTCGGCGTCGGTGACCTGCGTGAAGTCATCGACGATGCGGTCGGCGTCCGCCTCCGCAAGCAGCGTCTCGCGCGGCAGGGTGGTGGCCAGCGCGACGATGCGTCCGGCCCCGGCCCGGCGGGCCGCCTCGATGCCGGCCTTGGCATCCTCGAAAACGATGCATTCGCCCGGGGTGACATCCAGGGCTTCGGCCGCCTTGAGGTAGATCTCCGGATCGGGTTTGCAGCGCGTGACCGCATCGCCCGAGATCCGGGCGTCGAAGAATCCGGCAATGCCGCAGTGCTCCAGTACGAAATCGACATTCGCCCGGCAGCCCGACGACCCGACGGCGCAGCGGATGCCCAGCGCACGCAGGCGGAGGAGCAGGTCGCGGAGTCCTGCGACGGGGCGGATCTCCGGAGCGTAGATCTCGCGGTAGATCGCCTCCTTCTCGTCGGCCAGGGCCTGCAGCCCGCGCGAGGCGATCACCACCTCGGGCAGGATCAGCCGCATGATGTCGTCGTTGCCCATGCCGAATCCCTGGGAGAGGCGTTCTTTCCAGTTGCGGACTCCGTAGCGGTCGCAGAAGATCTCGAAGGCGCGGATGTGGGCCGGGGTGTTGTCCACCAGCGTGCCGTCCATGTCGAAAAGCGCAGCTTTTTTCATTGTCGTGTCGTTTTCAGCGGGCAAAGGTAGCTAAAAATCCGACACCCTGAACTTTCGGGCCTCAGAATTTGAGCTGCACGCCCAGATTGACCGCGAAGCGCTGGATCCGTTCGCCGGGCTGCGGGTCGCGGTGCGTGAGGCGCCAGATGAAATCGACGCGGCAGATGCGCAGGATGTTCTCGATGCCGAAGCCCGCCTCGACATAGGGCGTCGAGACGGAGGACATGCCCGGCGGGAAGAGCAGCGGGGCGCCCGAGCCGGGGCGTGCGCCGTTGTTGCGTTCGGAGAGTGTGCCCCAGACACCCTTGCAGATGGCCACTTCGCGCCACTTGAGTCGCTTGAACAGGGGCAGGCGACCGAGCAGGATGCCGTTGAAGTGGTGCTCGTAGAACCAGGCGAACCACGTGTCGGAGGCGAATTCGTAGTAGTCCATGCACGAGAAGGCGTAGGGGTCGTAGAAGTAGGTGCCGTTGCCTTCGTGGAGCTTGAGCAGCAGGTAGGGGACCCGGCCCGAGATGTGACCGCCCTGCAGTGTGAGGTCCGAGTAGCCGAGGGGCGGCAGTTCGGGGCGGTAGCGGAGCGATCCCTCGATGCGGCAGTAGCGGCTGCTTCGGTCGAGGATTTCCGGGATGCCGGCCGTGAAGAAGAGGGTGGTGATCGGGTATTTCGATCCGAGCGACTGCTTGTCGAAGGGCTGGCGGTAGACGGTTTCGTCCTTGGCGAAGCGCAGCCCCACGCGTACCGAGGCGTCGGCGACGGAGCCGGCCGGGCGGCCGTCGGGGTAGCGCATCGGGACGTAGCGGTTGGCATGGATCCTCCTGAGCCGTGTGCCGAGGAAGGCCGTCACGCCGTGGTGCCATTCGTGTTCGTAGGCCAGGTCGCCTTCGTCCACCATCGACAGCCGCGTGTCGCCGCGCGAGAGGATCGACGAGAGGATGTTGCTCTCGGTCAGTGCATTTTCTCCGGCGCCGAGCTGCAGCACGTCGTGGCGGCCCGAGAGGGTCAGCTCGCGCGTCAGCTGCCGGTTGAAGGCTACCTCGAGGCTCCCGCCTCCCTTGAACCGTCCGTCGCGCGTACCGTAGGCCGCAT
>ULLS01012152.1_pt1 | contig 12474 bp, 10 predicted proteins | sample 1951471 | NCBI WGS metagenome assembly ULLS01 (sample SAMEA4835532, study PRJEB28245) | human gut metagenome | biome: gut microbiome; material: fecal sample | place: Denmark | collected 2008 | reverse complement strand
CATAAAAAACCTTATCTAAATGACATTGATTCATCAATATTAACTCCAAAATATTTCGATAACTTGATTAACTTATCAATTGACGGTTCTGATTCTCCATTTTCCCATTTTGACACCGCTTTATCTGAAACGTCGACAAGTACACCCAACTGATATTGAGACAGGCCTTTTCTCTCTCTTAGTGTACTGATAAAATTTCCAAAACTATAGTCTCTCATACTTATCCTCCGCTACTTGCTAATTACATTTTACACCAAAATAGTTCATTTGCAATTTGTTCATATCGAATTAAAGTAGATTTTTGTTGTTCGAAGCAATTGCGATTCCGATTATCACGAAACTGCGTGACTATTCACTTTTATTTGATAACAAAAAAGAGAGCCACAGAGTGACTCCCCCAGTGCAGTCCGGAAACATACACCTCATTCAATACAGATAATATACAAGATTATTATAAAAATGCAAGCACAATCAAATAATAGCCTCTACTTTCGCATCTGCGGCACCTGTGCCAAGATCACTGCGGTGAACACAAGCACGCAGCCGACGATTTCCCGCGGTGCTAACACCTCATGCAATACGACGAATCCACCGAGCACTGCAAACACCGATTCCAGACTCATCACGATGGATGCAACTGCCGGATCTGCATATTTCTGTCCTGCGATCTGAAGCGTATACGCGATACCGCTCGAGAAGATACCCGCATATAGGATTGGGAACCACGCGGCGGCAAGATCACTCCATGCCGGTTGTTCAAAGATTGCCATACAGATCAGAGATAACACACCGTTCGTAATAAACTGGATGCACGAGATCTTCACGCTGTCACAATCGTTAAAATGATCGACCGCCAGGATATGTCCGGTGAAGCAGACTGCGCACAGAAGCCCAAGCAGATCTCCAAAATACAGATTGTCGATACCGCCTGACATGCACAGCATGTACATACCACCAAGGCAGACAAAAACTGCCACATAAACAATCTTATGTAATTTCTTCCCGAGTAATCCGGATACGATTGCAACCATAACCACATACGTTGCGGTGAGAAACCCCGATCTGCCGGAGCTGGCCACGCCTTCCGGATATGACGCGATACCACTCTGTTGCAGATTCGTTGCGAAAAACAATACACAGCCACAGAGGATACCACCGATCACGGTCCGTTTTATATTTTCTTTTTCGACTGGTTCGCCACTTACCTTTGCTTTCTGATTCTTCATTCCCGTACGAGCAAGAATCAACAGCGCAAGAAATGCCGCTCCAACTATGGAGCGGCTTCCGTTAAATGTAAATGTTCCAATCTGATCAGATGCTGTTGTCTGTGCTACGAACGTCGTTCCCCAGAAAAACGCGGCAAACAGCAACATAATACTTCCTTTTGTCTTTTTCATTTCAAGCCTCTTATTCTGCATCAATTGGATCTTTCTTTTTCTCAACTGTCTTGATCACCTGCAACACAACATACAGTAAAATCAGGCCGATTACCAGCGGAATCACAGGACTCTTCATTACTCCCGGAAGTCCCTTGCTATTACCAAAGAATCCGGCAATAATGTAAGTGACGAACGATACAAGTGCGACTGTAATCGCATATGGAAGCTGTGTGCTTACATGATTGATGTGATTACACTGTGCACCTGCGGATGCCATAATTGTCGTATCCGAAATCGGGGAACAATGGTCTCCACATACGGCACCTGCCATACATGCAGAGATGGAAATGATCATCATCGTTGCGTTTGTTCCCTCGAATGCATTTACAACGATCGGAATCAGCATACCGAAGGTTCCCCATGAGGTTCCGGTTGCAAACGCAAGGAAGCATGCAATGATAAATACAAGTGCCGGCAGGAAACTAAGCAACGCATCCGGCGTACTCTTCACGAGCTCTGCCACAAATTCTTTTGCGCCAAGGCTGTCTGTCATCGCCTTCAATGTCCAGGCAAATGTCAGAATTAAAATTGCAGGAACCATCGCTTTAAATCCTTCCGGAATACAAGACATGGATTCGCTGAATTTCAATACGCGGCGGAACATATAATAGATAATCGTAATCACAAGTGCAAAGAAGCTGCCATACATCAATCCAACCGATGCATCACTGCCCGAAAATGCTTCTACAAATCCAACGCCTGAGAAAAATCCACCACTGTAAATCATGCCGATGACACAGGCTGTAATCAGAACGATCATTGGGAATACAAGGTCAATCACTTTCCCCTTTGTCTCAACGACTTCATTTTCCGCGTTTGCATATGGACGGTCCGGTGTCGTGTAGATATCGCCCTTCAAAGCGTTCTTCTCATGCGTCCGCATCGGACCATAATCAATCTTTCTAACGATCAAAACAATCATAAATACAATCGTGAAAAGCGCATAATAGTTATATGGAATCGCACGGATAAAGATGGAGAATCCGTCCTCTCCCTCTACGAATCCGGCTACCGCTGCTGCCCATGATGAAATCGGGGCAATGATACAGACCGGAGCTGCTGTCGCATCAATGATATACGAAAGCTTCGCACGCGATACCTGATGCTTGTCTGTCACAGGACGCATCACGCTTCCAACTGTCAGACAGTTAAAATAATCATCAATAAAGATCAAAACACCGAGCGCAACTGACGCTAACTGTGCGCCAATCCGCGTCTTGATATGGGCGCTTGCCCATCGTCCGAACGCTGCCGAACCACCGGCTTTGTTCATCATACAGACCATAACACCGAGTATTACAAGAAATACCAGAATACCCATGTTATATGAATTGGTCAGCACGCGGACGATTCCGTCTTTGAATACATGGTTTACGGTTGCTTCAAATCTGAAGTTGGACCAGAACAGTCCACCGATCACAATTCCTAAAAAGAGCGAACTGTAAACCTCCTTTGTAATGAGTGCCAGCACGATTGCCACGACCGGCGGAATTAATGCCCAGAATGTTGCGTACATCTGTGGCACGTAATTTGCGATTTCTTCCATCTTCTCTCTCCTCGTTTTCTTTCTTATTGTCTGCCGCCCATATTCAGTTGGCGACATAGTATCTGGTACATCTTAGAGCATGGATGCACGAAGCTCTTCCCCTGTTTTATTCACAAGGTAAGCCGGTGCAATATCAAATACGGTCTTGCAGCCGCTTGCTCCCTCATTTGCAAGTCGGTGTGCCGCTCTTGCATAAGCAATCAGTACGCTGGATGTAAACTCAGGGTTTGAATCAAGCTTCAGGCTGTACTCGATGATATGCTTGTTCTCCTTGTTCCAGCCGGTCACGCCGCTGCGGAGTACAAATCCGCCGTGTGGAATTCCGCTGTGATTTGTCTTCAGCTCATCTTCCGAAATGAAGTGAACCGTTGTATCGTAATCTGCGAAATAATTCGGCATTGTCTTGATTTCTTCCTCAACCTTTGCCGCATCTGCGCCCTCTTCAAGCACTACGAAGCACTCTCTTGTATGCTTCTGTCTTGTTGTAAGCTCTGGATTCTCGCCGTTACGAACTGCCTCAAGTGCGGATTCTACCGGAATCGTATACTGCTTGGCATCCTTGACACCTGCGATACGACGGATGGCATCGGAATGTCCCTGACTGACACCCTTGCCCCAGAATGTGTAATCATTTCCCTCCGGAAGCAATGCATTTCCGTACAGGCGGTTCAGTGAGAACATGCCCGGGTCCCAGCCAACGGAGATAATTCCGATATGTCCGCTTGCTTTTGCGCTTGCGTCCACATTCGCAAAATGCTCCGGGATTCTTGCATGTGTATCGAAGCTGTCGATCACGTTGAAATATTTTGCACATTCCGGTGTCTGCTCCGGAAGATCGGTTGCGCTTCCGCCACACAGAATCATAACATCGATTTTATCTTTCCAGTCTGCCATGTCCTTTACGTTGCACACCTTGGCTGTCTGGTTCTTAATAACCAATTCATCAGGATTTCTTCTTGTGAATACGGCAACGAGTTCCATATCATCGTTCTGGTTGATGGCTGCTTCTACGCCGCGGCCGAGATTTCCGTATCCGTAAATTCCGATTCTCGTCATTTTGTTTTCCTCCTTATTCTATCTCCCTGCATGAGAACTTCTACTCTTTCTCCGAGTTATTCTGGATTTTCATTCTACGCAGACGCGCTCTCGCTCACTTCCGCACATAGCAGACACTAAACTCACTGCGTTCGTTAAGTGCTGATGTGCTCCAATGGTCTGCTTTAGAATTGAAAATCCAGAACAACTCGAATCTACATATAGCCTCTCATGCCCGAAGGTTGAATCAAATTAAAAATTTACAATCGAATCCACTTTAGCATACTTCGTTGCTTTTCACAACAAAATTTCGCCACATCGTACTTTTTTGTATGTTTTTCGGGGTTATTCTTTGTTTGGTTGTTCGGTTGATGTGGTGGTGCTTGTTGTGGTGTTTGTTGATTTCCTGCCGTACACATAGCCGTAAAAATCGGTGTTGATGACCTCATCGGACATGTAAAGTTTCGTTTCGACTTCCTTGATCTTATCGTCGATGTAGGATTGTGAAACTGTTTTTTCGTCCACATAGTAGGTCACTTCTCCGGTCTTCGTGTTATAGCCAATCTTGTCTGTCTTGAAGCTATGGTCGGCAAAGATGACGAGTTCTTCCGAATCGGACAGGATATCATGTCCTGCGAGTATGCGTGAATCGTATGTCACGCCAAGTAAATTCAAGACAGTCGGAAGGACATCTACGCTTGCGCAGAGCTTCTTGACATGAACCGGTTCTTCCATAGATGCAGACCAGATGCCAAGGCAGGAATGATGTTTTTCAAATGCATCATCGGATACATTCTTGCCTGCAAGCGCATCGTATCCGCTGTCTGTCAGTCCATATGGATAATGGTCCGGTGTCACGATGAACACGGTCTTCTCCAGCTTTCCGGCTTCATCCAGCTTGTCGATCAGATCCTCTAATGCTTTATCGAGCTCCATCTGTGCCGCAATATACGCCACCGCGTCTTCCGGCAAGTCCATTCCTTCTGTGCATTTTTCTGCTTCCTCACGGTTCTTCAGGCACATGGCATTGTAATCGTAATTATATGGAAGATGCCCACTGAATGTCATAAAATACATCAGAAACGGTTCTTCATTAATAAACTCCTTGTATACTGCCTCGATCGTATCATAATCGGAATATGTCACATAGCTTGGGATATCCAGACCATAATCGATTGCCTTGAAATCATATCCCATATTCGCATGTGTCTCACTCCGGTTATAATAATAGAAGTCAAAGTCGTGGTATGCTTTGCTTGTGTAGCCTTTCTCATTCAATGCATTGCCAAGTGCATACGGCTGATATGTATCTGCTGACTTATAAAAACTCCACTCTGAGGAACACGGATACTGTCCCAGACAATCCACAAACTCTCCATCGATCGTACTATGATACCAGATCGGATTATAGTAATTCTCAAATACAAAACCGTCATTCATGATCTTATAAAGCGTCGGTGTGCAGTTCTCGTAGATACCGTATTTGCACAGGCTCTCCGCGGTAATGCAGACAACATTATACCCTTCGAACATACCCGTATATTCGTTCTGCATCGTCGGCGTCTGCTGCGCACAATACGCGGACAGATTCTTCAACTGCTCATCCTCGGCTGCCTGATATAACTTCTTAAAATCAACTGCCGGATCAACCTGTTCTACATACACAGGTGCCGCATCCGTATCGGTTGCCGTAGCTTCCATTGCATCACTTTCGGTTGCCGTCACATCATCTGGCTGCATATCTGTATCATCCAAAGTGAATGTCACATTTTTCTTTCCCCCGGTGAGCATCGTCTGCGCATCCCGCACGGTCGTCACACATACGCCGAGCTTGTTCATCGAAAGCTCCAGCACATACTGGTTGTGGAACAACTGATACGGCGAATACATCGCGCGTCCCTGCACATTCAGCAGAAGGATGGAAATGGCGCACAGACAAACCGCACTTGCCACACTTATAAGCCTTATTTTCATCTTCGGTTTGTCAAATTTTAACAGAAATACACGCAGCAACACAAGCGCGATCACCGGAAGTAAAAACAGCAAAATCCAACCAACATTCTGACGGATCTTCTCAAACATCACGACCTTGAAATCCATCGCGTTCCCGGCCCCGCCGACAGACACCAGACTTAAAAATGTCCCAAATATCCGGAAATAGATGAGCTGCACGATATCATACACGCAGAATGCCGTAAGACCGACATACGCGATGATCTCATTTCCGATGCGCGGCAGCCATACAGTGAGTGCCGCTAAGAAAAGCCCCAACGTGGCACCGAACAAAATCGGATAGATGCTCGTGCTTTCGAGTTTATGGTAAATCGCCAGATGAAACAACACTTCCAGATAGATGCCCGCGCCCGCAAAAAATGGGATGCGCCAATAAGAAAATGCATGCTTCTCCTTCTTTAATTTTATTGTCTGTATCTGATTTTTCATTGTAATCCTCCAAACCTCACATACGCTCTATCAATCGCGCATTTTATTATATATGATTTTACCTTGTTTTTCACTATCTTTTATTTTATAATTTAATGTCAGTGTTTACGAAAAATAAGGAGGTGCCCTATGGCTGAAGCATATTCAAATTTTGCTGCTGTCTACGATGCGCTCATGGACAACATTCCCTATGACGCATGGGCGGACTATCTGCACAGCCTGCTTGTGGAATATGATATTGCAAGCGGCATTCTGGCAGAGCTTGGCTGTGGAACCGGAAATATAACCGAGCGTATGGCAGATTTCGGATACGACATGATCGGTATCGACAACTCCCCTGCCATGCTGGATATTGCAAATGAAAAGCGGGAACAAAATCATTCTTCTTCGCTCTACCTGTGTCAGGATATGCGTGAGTTTGAGCTATACGGAACCGTTGCAGCTATTGTAAGTCTCTGCGACAGCGTCAATTATATCACTGAGCCGGAAGAGCTTACGCATGTATTCTCGCTCGTCAATAACTACCTTGATCCGGACGGTCTTTTCATCTTCGACTTCCATACGGAGCATTATTACCGGGATGTTGTAGCCGAAGCGACGATCGCCGAGGATCGGGATGATATCAGCTTTATCTGGGATAATTATTATGATGAAGAGGAAGCGATCAACGAGCTTGCTTTAAGCCTGTTCGTAAAGGAACCTTCGGATTCCGACGATAACCTGTTCCGCAAATATGAGGAATTACATGTGCAAAAAGGGTACACACTAAAGCAGATGAAACAGATGGTAGCCAATTCCGGTCTCACCCTTCTGGCCGCCTATGATGCATTCACACATGAACCGGCGGATGAGGAATGTGAACGTATTTATATCATCGCGAAAGAAACACGAAACAAAAATTCAAAGAAACAATATATACAGTAATTTTGTATACCACTGCATCAATCATAAATAGCAACACATGCAAGTATATATACAAAATCCAAGCACTCATTTTAAGGAGGATACATTTATGGCAGATACAATGATTCGTGGCATGGCAGCGAACAAGCAGGTTCGTTTCTTCGCCTGCAACTCTACCGATACTGTGGAAAAAGCAAGAATTACACATCATACCAGCCCGGTTGTTACGAACGCACTCGGCAGACTGTTGACCGGAGGCGTGCTGATGGGCGCCATGTGTAAAAATGATACCGACAAATTAACACTCCGTATCCAGTGCCAGGGGCCGATTTCCGGTATGCTTGTCACTGCCGATGCAAACGGACATGTCAAGGGATATGTCAGCGAACCGGAGGTTATGCTTCCTGCAAACGATGTCGCAAAGGCTGTGGATCTCGGTGTCTTAAGCGTCATCAAAGATATCGGTCTGAAGGAGCCGTATGTCGGCGACACCCATCTGGTAAGCGGCGAGATTGCAGAGGATCTGACCTACTATTTTGCAACAAGTGACCAGATTCCAAGCTCTGTGGCTCTGGGCGTGTTGTTCAACGACGATACATCCGTAGCGAATGCCGGTGGATTTATCATCCAGCTGATGCCATTTGCAGAGGACGCATTGATTGACGAGCTGGAGAAACGGCTGAAAGGATTTTCTTTCACTGCTCTTCTCAAGCAGGGCATGTCTGTGGAAGCTATCATACGAAAATTGTTTGAAGGCTATGATGTCGAGCTGACCGATTCCATGCCTTGTGCGTATGTCTGTGATTGCAGCAAGGAGCGTGTCGAGCAGGCAGTTATCAGTCTTGGCAGAAAAGAGCTTGGCGCTATGATTGCTGACAACAAGCCAATTGAAGTTGTGTGCGACTTCTGTCACACGAAATATACATTCTCACCGGATGAGCTGTTGAATATTCTGAAGAATAAATAATCCGCTTATCCGATATAGTTTTGCATCACCTAAACAAAACAGATGGTACAAGCTGTGATATAAAATAATACATCAAACACGATCACAAGGAGGTTGGTAATATGGAACGAATCGATTTACATGTACATTCCAATGCGTCCGACGGTTCTCTGACACCGACAGAGGTTGCCGACGAAGCGATGCGGATGGGACTTTCCGCGATTGCCCTGACCGATCACGACACGGTCGATGGCGTGGCAGAAATCTTAGACTATACAAAGGACAAGCCTTTGGAGGTAGTGCCGGGCATCGAACTGTCCTGCTACTATAACAATCGTGAGATTCATATTCTCGGCTTCTATATGGACTATGAAAACCCAAAGCTTCAAAAAGAGCTTGCCGTATTAAAGGAAGCACGTGAGGGAAGAAATGAGAAAATGGTAGCGATGATGCAGGCAGATGGTCTCCCTGTCACGATGGAGAAGCTGCTTCACGGCAATCCGGACAGTGTCATCACACGGGCACATTTCGCAAGAGTTCTCGTCGAGGAAGGTGTCTGCAAAGACAAGGATACCGCGTTCCGCAAATACATCGGCATCGGCTGTAAATATTACCTTCCAAAACCACAGGTTACCTGTGAGACTGCCATGCGCATCTTAACGACTTATAGCAAAGCGGCATTTCTGGCACATCCTCTGCTCTATCATCTTGGGTATGCACAGATTGATGAGTTATTGGCGTATCTGAAAACACTCGGATTAAAAGGACTTGAGGCATTCCACTCTTCGAACAACCGCTTTGAAAGTGAGAAGCTCCGCTCGCTGGCTGCCAAATACGGACTGGCAATCTCCGGTGGTTCGGATTTCCACGGGGTTGTAAAGCCGAATATACAGATGGGAATCGGACGGGGAAATATGAATATTCCAAAAGAACTGTTGGATATAATTAAAACTTTATAAGTTTTCTCCGCGAAAAAAAGGAACCCAAACCGGGTTCCTTTTTCTATATGTTTACAGTTTCATGATTCCGAGTGTCTGCAGCAAAAGCAGGATCAGGAAGATTGGAGCGATGACCTTTACCATAGCAGTGTAAAGCCGCTTTCTTCCCATTTTACAACCGCTCTTTTCTACTTCTTCGATCACAGTCTTCGGTTTGATGACCCATCCGACGAGAATACAGGTTGCAAGTGCTACGATCGGCATCAGCAGATTGTTACTGATGTAATCCATGATATCTAAGATCTGCGCCGTTGAACCATTCGGAAGCTTGAACTCGAAGTACAGCTTGTTGTATCCGAGGCAGACAATGATACCAACGATCAGTGCGAAGATTCCCTCGATTGTGCCGGCCTTTGTTCTGCTTGTATGGAATGCATCCATAATACATGATACAACTGCCTCCATGACGGATACCGCACTTGTAATTGCAGCGAACAATACCATTGCAAAAAAGATTGTACCGATTATATTTCCGGCAACACCCATTGCAGCAAATACCTTTGGCAAAGATACAAACATCAGACTTGGTCCGGATGACATACCCTCTGTTCCCATAAATGCATACACAGCCGGAATGATCATTGCACCTGCAAGAAATGCAACAACCGTATCAAAAATCTCAATCTGATTAATTGATTTTCCAAGGTTTGCATCATCCTTCACATACGAACCATATGTAATCATGATACCCATTGCCACAGACAAGCTGAAGAACAACTGACCGAGTGCATCGATCAGAACCGTAAATAACTTTCCGATTGTCAGTCCCTCGAGATTCGGAACAATATACACCTTGAATCCCTGCAGACCGGTTACTACTTCACCTGCATCATTTGTATTTTTCAACGTTAATGAGAATATTGCAATTCCCAAAATCATGACAAGCAGGATTGGCATGATAATCTTCGATGTAGACTCAATTCCTTTATTGACACCACGGAATACGATAAATGCAGATACCGCAAGGAAGATCACAAATGTAATAATCGGTTCCCACTGTGACGTGATGAATCCGGTAAAGAATCCATCCTGTGCAGCGTCGGCTCCATGTCCTGTCAAAAATACGAAGAAATATTTTACTACCCAGCCACCGATTGTGCAGTAATACGGCATGATGATAACCGGTATAATACTCGCAATAGCACCTAAGAATCCCCATTTATCATGAAGCTTCGTATATGCCGTGAGCGGGCTCTGTTTCGTCTTTCGACCGATCGCAATCTCCGTAGTCAGCAGCGTATAGCCAAATGTCAATGCCAGAATGATATAGACGACTAAGAATAATCCGCCTCCATCCTTGGCTGCCAGATACGGAAACCGCCAGATATTTCCAAGACCAACCGCACTACCTGCCGCCGCAAGTACGAATCCGATTGATCCACCAAATGAGTGTCGCTTCTTTTCTTCCATCCTTTTTCCCTCTCTTTTTTCGTTCTCGATTCACAACACATACCCTCTTATAAAGAATTCTGTATCATGCATCTTGTCCGTTATTTGCTGTCTGATTTCATTTTGTTGTCCTATAAACAGCAGATAAGAGCCATTTTATCATAGATTCATTTTTAAATCCACATCTATTTGATAAAAACAACAAAAATGGGCAGATATATGTGTGATACACACATCTGCCCGTACTTATGATTGTTATAATTTTGTCCAATCTATTTTACCTGATTGGCTTCATGGATGGTTCTATTTTCATAATCGACCGCATTCTGTAAGGTTGTCCGGCTGATTGCCGCAAGTGCTTCCCGCGTCAGAAAACCCTGATGGGACGTAATGATAACATTGGGGAATGAAAGCAATCTGGCTGTGATAGAATGCTGTAACAGTTCGTCCTCCCGGTTTTCAAATACATTGTCTCCCTCTTCCTCGTAGACATCCAGACCGACGCCGAAGAATTTGCCCTGCCGGATACCCTGTATCAGTTCCTCTGAATCGACCAGCGCACCACGGGATGTATTGACTAAGATCACATCATCCTTCATCTGTGCAATCGTATCCTTGTTGATCATGTGATAAGTCTCGTCTGTGAGCGGGCAATGCAGGGAAATCAAGTCACTCTGCTTCAGCACGTCTTCGAGCGGCATGTATTCCACGAATTCCAGCTCTTTATTCGGGTACATATCATACGCGATTACGCGCATACCAAATCCACGGCAGATCCGGCACATTGCAGCACCGATCTTTCCGGTCCCGATGATGCCCGCGGTCTTCCCATGAAAATTCACTCCGGTTAATCCCACTAAGCTGAAATTATTCTCCCGCACCTTGATGTAGCTTTTGTGTACATGGCGGTTGACCGCAAGCGCCAGTGTAATCGCAAGCTCCGCAACGGCTTCCGGAGAATAGCCCGGCACACGCAGCACCGTAATGCCAAGTTCATTTGCCTTTTCCAAATCTATATTATTAAACCCGGCACAGCGAAGCAGCACCAGTCTGATATTTATTGCAGCAAGCTTCTCCAGTACCGGCGCGCTCAGATCCGAGTTTACAAATGCACAGATTGCATCGCAGCCCTGTGCGAGTGATACAGTCTTCGGAGAGATATCAACTTCGTGGTAGATGATCTCGATGTCCGGGAAATGGTTGAGTTCTTTCTCGAAGGATTCCACGTCGTAGGTTGCTGCGTCGTAAAATAGTATCTTCATAATATGTGTCTCCTTTCGTTGTTTTACAAATCAAACAGTTACGAATCCTACTATACTGACCGAGTTGCACAGAATACTTATTCTTCGCAGACGCGCTCTCGCTCACTTCCACACGCAGTGGTACTAAATTCGCAGGAATATCATACATCAATTATTTATTTCTTATTGCCCTGCTCATTAAGTACCAGCGTGTTCCAATGGTCTGCTTAATAATAAGTATTCTGTGCAACTCGAATCTACATATTGTTTCATTTGTAATTATTTAATTGTAACAATCAATCATACACACATATTATATCCAATTTTTCCTTGGTTATCACGTATTACTGCAGCCGAATACTGATTTCGCCGGTTGAGAGATTTTCGCGGGTGCCATCCTCGTACTCGACAAGGAGATGGCACATGTCGTCGATATCAAGTGCGGTTGCCTTGCGCTCACCATCCTTTGTCACAACACGGATACCTTTTCCAAGAACCAGGCTGCGCTTCTTGTATTCCGCGATGAATTCTTTCT
>ULLS01040329.1_pt1 | contig 12491 bp, 10 predicted proteins | sample 1951471 | NCBI WGS metagenome assembly ULLS01 (sample SAMEA4835532, study PRJEB28245) | human gut metagenome | biome: gut microbiome; material: fecal sample | place: Denmark | collected 2008 | reverse complement strand
ACATGTTCTGCTGTGGTGCCTGATTGTACATTCCCTGCTGGTTGTACATGTTCTGCTGTGGTGTCTGATTGTTTGCCTGTGCGCCTGCACCGGTATAAGCTCCACAGACTGGACAGGTCAACTGTCCGTCCGAAATCTGATTGCCACAATTATTACAAACTCCCATATATTTTATCCTCCCAGATGAAATTAGTTTTCTTTTGCATTGATATAGTTGATCAAACCGCCCTCTTTGATGATTTTCTGCATGAATGGAGGGAATGCCTGTCCCTTGAACTCGGTTCCTTTTGTCTTGTTGTAGATCATACCACTGTCAAAATCAACCTCTACCATATCGCCTGCCTCGATTCCCTTGGCAGCTTCCGGACACTCGATAATTGGAAGTCCGATGTTAATTGCGTTACGATAGAAAATTCTTGCAAATGTCTCAGCGATTACGCAGCTGATACCAGATGCCTTGATTGCAATTGGTGCATGCTCTCTCGATGAGCCGCATCCAAAGTTCTTATTTGCAACCATGATATCGCCCGGCTTCACACGCTTTACGAAGTCCTTGTCAATATCCTCCATACAGTTCTTTGCAAGCTCCGCAGGATCTGAGGAATTCAGATATCTTGCAGGAATGATTACATCTGTATCTACATTGTCACCATATTTATGTACTGTTCCGTATGCTTTCATTTTTGTTCCTCCTTATGCCAATTCTGCCGGGCTGCTGATCTTACCTGTAATCGCGGAAGCTGCTGCAACTGCAGGGCTTGCCAGATATACCTCTGAATCTACGTGTCCCATACGTCCAACGAAGTTACGGTTGGTTGTGGATACAGCTCTCTCGCCAGCTGCCATAACACCCATATGTCCGCCCAGACATGGTCCACAGGTTGGAGTTGATACGATCGCACCTGCCTCGATAAATGCCTTTGTCAGACCTTCCTCGAGCATCTGTAAATAAACCTCCTGTGTGCCAGGGATCACGATGACACGCACACCCTTTGCCACATGTCTGCCCTTGATGATATCGGCTGCAATACGCATATCAGAGATTCTTCCGTTTGTGCAGGAACCGATGACTACCTGATCGATCTTGATATCGCCAACTTCGTCGATGGTCTTTGTATTCTCTGGAAGATGTGGGAATGCAACGGTTGGCTTCAAGGTTGAAAGATCAATCGTATATTCCTCATCATAGACTGCATCAGCGTCTGCCTCGTACTTTGTATATGCCTTTGTCGAATGCTCCTTCATGTAAGCTTCTGTCTGCTCATCCACTGGGAAGATACCATTCTTTGCACCTGCCTCGATTGCCATGTTCGCAATTGTGAAACGGTCGTCCATTGTCAGGTTCTTGATACCCTCACCAACAAACTCCATAGACTTATAGAGTGCACCATCTACACCGATCATACCAATGATATGAAGGATTACATCCTTACCACTGATATATGGTGCTTTCTCGCCTACGATATTAAACTTGATTGCAGATGGCACCTTGAACCATGCCTTACCTGTCACCATACCGGCTGCCATATCTGTACTTCCGACACCTGTGGAGAATGCACCAAGGGCACCGTAAGTACATGTATGTGAATCGGCTCCGATACATGTCTCGCCTGCAACGATCAGTCCTTTTTCCGGAAGAAGTGCATGCTCGATTCCCATCTCTCCGACATCAAAGAAGTTCACGATCTCATTCTCGCCTGAAAACTCACGTACACATTTGCAATGCTCTGCACTCTTAATATCTTTATTCGGTGTAAAGTGATCCATAACAAGTGCAATCTTGCTCTTATCAAACACTTCCTTCTTATTAAACTTTTCCATCTCGTGAATGGCAACTGGTGTTGTGACATCGTTACCAAGCACTAAATCCAAACCTGCCTCAATCAACTGTCCTGCTTCCACACTTGCAAGACCTGCATGTTTCGCAAGTATTTTCTGCGTCATGGTCATACCCATAATCATTTCCTCCTGATTCTGCTTATAATAGTAGAATCATACCATATTTCTTTCTATAATTACAATATATAATATGAATATTGTTTATAACTTGTAGTTATGGTTTGGATATGATATATTTAATCAAACTACTATTTATAGGATAATAAGAATATAATTTTGAAACGCGAATTGCTATATAAGGAAACGAGGGGATATTATGTTTGATAATCTGAATTATTACAGAGTTTTTTATACGGTTGCCAATACCGGAAATATCAGCAAAGCCGCCGATATGCTGTTTATCAGCCAGCCTGCGATCTCAAAGGCGATCTCCAAACTTGAAGACGGACTGCATGTGAAGCTCTTTCTGCGCTCTTCCAAGGGTGTGACGCTGACTGATGAGGGACAGGTTCTATACAACCATATCGAGAAAGCATTCTCAAATATCTCACAAGGCGAGGATGAAATCCGGCATATCCACGAGCTTGGTATCGGACAATTAAAGATCGGTGTCAGCACCTCGCTTTGCAAGCACATCTTACTGGACAAGCTGCAGACCTTCATCTTGGAAAATCCACACATCAAGGTTATCATCGACTGTCATTCCACAGTAAACACCCTGAAGCTTCTAAATGACGGACGTATTGATATCGGACTAATCTGCAAGACGGATATTCCTGCCGGTTTTGAATATCAGGATGTCAGCACGATTCATGACATCTTCGTCGTAAATGAAACGTATCTCTCCAACCTGCACCTGCGGGAACAGGAAGAGTTTGCACAGGAACCGACAAACCCGTGGCTCTTCGCCGGAAATCTGACCGGTATCATGGGAAATCTGGATGAGGACGTTCCCGCTTTATCTCCGATAGCTCCTGTGTCTGCGGCAGATAAATCGGGGTTTGCCATGAAAGATATTTTGGAGAAATCCAATCTCATGTTGCTGGAGAAGAATAATATCACCCGTACACATATCGATGATTATCTGGAGTCCGAAGGCATCCATCCACAGCAGATCCTCGAAGTAAATAATATGGATCTACTCATTGATTTTGCAGCTATCGGTATGGGTGTTGCCAGTGTCGTACGGGAGTTTGCGACGGACTATCTGGCTTCCGGGCAGATCTTAGAGCTTCCGATCTCCCACCCGGTTGCGGAGCGTACTGTCGGGTTCGTGTACCCGAAGAGCCGTGAGAAGTCAGAGGTGTTAAGGAAGTTTCTGGGGATGTGGGGATAAACTGAGCAGCGCTACTTGTGATTACCTGAGCAATCAGCCGCAAGATGCAAATATAATAACCTAAGCACGCAGCCACAAGTCGCTTCGCGACTTGCCGGCTGTAGTGCTACGCACAGAATAATAAGCTGAGCAACGCTACTTGTAATTACCTGAGCAATCAGCCGCAAGATGCTTCGCATCTTGCCGGCTATGGTGCTGCGCACCATAGAAACAGAAAAAGACAGCCATGTGTGGTTTTCTGCGAGCAGAACCACGCATGGCTGTCTTTTTCTATTTCTGCGTTGCTCAGGTAATTACATCATTCCCATGCCGCCGCCCATGCCACCTGCTGGCATAGCTGGAGCATCTTCCTTGATGTCTGCAACAACAGACTCTGTTGTAAGGAATGTAGAAGCAACAGATGTTGCGTTCTGCAATGCTGTTCTTGTTACCTTTACAGGATCGATAATACCTGCTTCGATCATATTTACATACTCTTCCTTGTAAGCATCAAATCCAACACCAACCTCAGACTCTTTGATCTTGTTGATGATAACTGCGCCTTCAAGACCTGCATTGGCTGCGATATGAGCAAGTGGAGCTGTCAATGCCTTTGCAATGATTGTTGCACCAGTCTTCTCGTCACCTTCCAATGTATCGATCAGAGCATTCAGCTTCTTAGAAGCATGGATATATGCAGATCCACCACCTGCGATGATACCCTCTTCTACGGCTGCTCTTGTAGCGTTCAAAGCATCTTCCAGACGAAGCTTTGCTTCCTTCATCTCTGTCTCAGTTGCAGCACCAACACGGATAACTGCGACACCACCAGCAAGCTTTGCCAGTCTCTCCTGCAGTTTCTCCTTATCGAACTCAGATGTTGTCTCAGCAAGCTGTGCCTTAATCACATTAACTCTTGCCTCGATATCTGCCTTTGCACCACAACCATCAACGATAACTGTATTCTCCTTGGCAACCTTGACGCTCTTTGCACGTCCAAGCTGATCCAGAGTTGTCTCCTTCAAATCATAGCCAAGCTCCTCAGAGATCACTGTACCACCTGTCAGGATTGCGATATCCTGCAGCATCTCTTTTCTTCTGTCACCATAGCCAGGTGCCTTTACACCTACGACTGAGAATGTACCACGCAGCTTATTTACGATCAATGTTGTAAGAGCCTCGCCCTCGATATCCTCAGCGATGATCAAAAGCTTCTGTCCACCCTGTACGATCTGCTCCAGAAGTGGAAGAATATCCTGAATGTTTGAAATCTTCTTATCTGTGATCAGGATATATGGGTTATCCAGCTCTGCAACCATCTTCTCCATATCCGTTGCCATGTAAGCACTTACATAACCACGGTCAAACTGCATACCTTCTACTAAGTCAAGCTCAGTCTTCATTGTCTTAGACTCTTCGATTGTGATAACGCCGTCCTTGGAAACCTTCTCCATTGCATCTGCAACGAGTTCGCCGACACCATCATCACCAGCAGAGATCGAAGCTACTCTTGCGATCTGCTCCTTACCATTGATAGACTCGCTCATCTCTGAGATTGCATCAACGGCTGCATCACAAGCCTTCTTCATACCTTTACGAAGTACGATTGGGTTTGCTCCTGCTGCTAAGTTCTTCATACCTTCGTTGATCATTGCCTGCGCCAGAACGGTTGCTGTTGTTGTACCATCACCGGCAACATCATTTGTCTTGGTTGCAACTTCCTTTACGATCTGTGCACCCATATCCTCAAATGGATCTTCCAGAGAAATCTCCTTTGCAATTGTCACACCATCATTTGTGATGAGTGGTGAACCAAATGACTTTGCAAGAACTACATTTCTTCCTTTTGGTCCAAGTGTTACGCTAACTGTATCTGCAAGCTGGTTTACGCCTGCTTCCAAAGCCTTTCTGGCTTCTGCTCCATACTTAATTTCCTTTGCCATTGTATTACGCCTCCTAGTTTTTTTCGCATCTTCTAATGATAACGGCAATACTTTCTTTGTACCCATACTGCCTTACCTGCTACTGAACGATTGCAAGAATATCTGCCTGCTTTACAATGATGTACTCATCATCTCCAAGCTTTACTTCTGTTCCTGCATATCTTGAATAGATTACTTTATCGCCAGCCTTGACTTCCATTGGAACCTTCTCGCCATCTACGACAGCGCCAGGGCCAACTTCAACAACCTCTGCATACTGTGGTTTTTCCTGTGACTGTGTTGGAAGAACGATACCTGATTTTGTCGTCTCTTCTGCAACGGACTGCTTTAATACAACTCTGTCTCCTAACGGTGTTAACTTCATAATATACCCGACCTCCTAATTTTTACTTTTAGCACTCATATTGGTTGAGTGCTAACATAATTCTTATTGTACTCATTTTTCTGAAAAAATCAACCCCTAATTTGTAAATTTAACCAAATGGACACAATTTGCCGGATAGTCTGTATATAATGTATGATTCCTATCCTGTTTTTATGCTATTCCGTTAGGATTCTATGATCGTATGGTTCGTCTTGATGATGCCCCGTGGCAGCGAATCCTTCGCATTCTTCCACGGCTCGTCCTTAAACCGGTAATCAAACTTATCAATAAACCAGCCGATATCGCCATTTACACGCTCCATACCCGCAAAATATGTCTTGTTCAAAATCTCCTGAAACTCCGCATAGGCATCCTTCGGAAGCTTCACACTGCCCTCATCATACAGGATTCCATAATGATAGGTACAAAAGCCCTTGCAGTTTGCAAACTTCTCACGGAACTCCGGCTCCTTCTTCCACAGATGAAAGATCGTATCAATATACCGCATCGACGTCTCTTTCATCCGGTTACAGATGAAACACGAATCCTCCAGTCGTTTGATATAATCACTGACCGAAGAGCTTGCCTGCTTCTTAAAAAGTCCTCCCGATACAACTGGTTTCCCTGTACTAAGCGCTTTCAGATCCCGGATTGTCTTATCCGTATGTGTCTTTAACATCAGGGCAAGCCCCAGCCGGTTCTTCTCTGCATAAAGCATCCGTACATGGTGCGCACAAAAGCCCTGCTCGTCTGTCATCGCACGGTTATCATCCTCCATATAGCTTGGTCCCATCGTGTAATCGATTGCATTCCGCTCCAATTGCCGGTTCATCTCGCAGATTGGACATTCACAGTCCGTCGTAAATGCGTCATTCACCGGAATCGTATACAACTGTTCTTCCATTTTTTGTTCCTCCCTTTTCTTGTATCTCATTCAGACGGGCATCTCCCATCTTATTGCGCAAAAGAGAGCACAGCGATCCCGTTGTGCTCTCTTTACTTAGTTTACAATATAATCTCCTGTCTCTGCATCCCGCAGGAAATACAGTTTCAGATAATTCCTGTAATTACGTAATTTCCCTTCATAGATGATTTCCAGATCATCACACATCCGAAAATCACGCGGGCAGGTCAATCCCGGTTTCTTCATAATCAGTGAAATTCCCGCCTTACGCAGAACATACGACACAAACTGTGAACAGAAATAATTGTATCGCCGTTCCACCGATCTCTGGCACATCACACCTAAAATTCCAAGATAATTATATCGATAAAATGCTTTTTCACTCTTAAATTGTTCCAGTATTTCCATGATCTTTTCATACTGTTGTTTGGTCACACGCAGTCTCCCGATTCTGCATGTTGTCTGGACATCACGCCCAAATACCCCCGTCGTGATATCCTCATTGATAAATCCGCAGTCAAACGGATTATGTAAGTGCTTTCTTGCAAAGCTATACATTTCCTTTAGTTCCACATCCATCGCCAGTGATGTATGCGCATATGGCTCCCGCGTCCATAGCTTGATCACACGTGACGGAAGTGTCTGTGTCTTGGACAACACAATATAAACACTGTAATCTTCCTCTTCTGGTTCATACACGTGCAAAGGAATGCCTGTCATAATATTATTTGCATCCATACTAAATCAATCTGTTATTACAGATTATGCTCCATCTCATTTATTGTTCTTAATACTCTCTCGAATCATATCCTTCAGCCTCAGCGCCTCATCCTTCATACGGGAAGATGCCGACCGCGAAGTAATCACCATTGACAGCAGGCGAAGTGCATCTTCGTTCTTTCCAAGCCTGCGTGCCAGATCTGCAAGTAGATAATTCAGTGTATTTTCATCCATTCCCGCAATCGGGAAAGTCTCTGATGAAATTGCTTTCAAAAATCCCTCATACGCATTTTTTAAACATTCTCTTTCATCCATATACAGGGAGCGATTTTCCTCCAGTGTGATACCTTCCGGTCTCGCTGCCAGATACTGCCGTTTTCCACGCAGTACCCATGCATATTTCAGACAGGTATATGCCCGTTCACTGTTTTTCGCTTTTTTCACCATTGCTGTGATCAGCGCCAACTGGTAGCGCGTGATCGCGTCATCATATGTAAAGATATCCTTCTGGATTGCTGGCTCTATACCATTGAACTTCGAACCGATCTGTTCGCTGATATCCCGGATCTGCCGGTTCATCAGCTTGCCAAAATATCTGCCAAGCGCAGAATATCCACACTTCTCGCAGGTAATCACATCATACTTGATTGGATCTATATGATTATAAATCGGTCGAAGATCCGTATCTTTGCTTTCCAGCCGGACCTTTCCAGCTCGCACGCATTTCGTCTTAAATGTCAGATTACAAATCGGGCATTCATAAGTCTTATCAAACAGTGCTTCTTTCTCCAGCTCCTCCGGTGACTTTGTCTCCTTTTGTTCCGCTGCCCCGCGGCGTGCGGCTGCTCCGGAATCATTATCTAATATCTTTGATTCGTCAAAATCACCAAGGCCAAGATTTCCGATTGTGGAAAAAATGCCCATCTCAATCCTCCTCTGCCTAACACCCCTGTTACTTCTCTTATTTGCCCGGCTTGTATGAACTCTTTAATGAGACAATCCGGTTAAATACCAAATGATCTTCTGTCGTATCTTTCTCGTCCACACAGAAATATCCATGACGCAGGAACTGGAACTTATCACCCTTGACAGCCTCTCCCAATGCTGCCTCAAGCTTACAATTCTTTAAAACTGTCAAAGAATTTGGATTGTAGTTCAGGGTACCATCTTCATTGAGTTTTCCCTTTTCTTCATCCACAATATTCTCGTACAGACGAACCTCTGCATCCACTGCACTTTCTGCAGATACCCAGTGGATCGTTCCTTTGACCTTTCTGCCCTCAAAACCGGAACCACTTCTGGTCTCCGGATCATAGGTACAGTGGATCTCCGTTACAACTCCATTTTCATCCTTCTTGTAATCCACGCACTTTACGAAATAAGCACCCTTTAAGCGCACTTCATTTCCAGGGAACAACCGAAAATACTTCTTCGGCGGCTCCTCCATAAAGTCTTCGCGTTCAATATATAACTCTCTTGAGAATGCAACCTGACGCTTGCCAGCAGATTCATCCTCCTGATTGTTATCGATATCAAAATATTCGACCTGACCTTCCGGATAGTTATCAATAATGAGCTTGATTGGATCTAATACCGCCATCATACGGTTTGCCTTCAGACGCAGGTCCTCACGGATACAATACTCAAGCATTGCATAATCCGCAGAGCTCTGTGACTTTGATACACCAACCAGCTCCATAAACATCTTGATGGATTCTCTTGTAAATCCACGTCTCCGAAGTGCAGCAATTGAAACCAGTCTTGGATCATCCCAGCCATCTACGATGCCATCTTCTACCAGCTTCTTGATATAACGCTTTCCAGTCACAACATTGGTCAGATACAGCTTGGAGAACTCAATCTGTCTCGGTGGGTTCTTGTATTCCAGTTCCCGTACAACCCAGTCATAGAGTGGTCTGTGATCCTCAAACTCCAATGTACAGATAGAATGGGTAATTCCCTCCTCGGCATCCTCGATCGGATGTGCAAAATCATACATCGGATAGATGCACCACTTATCACCGGTATTGTGATGTGTCATACGTGCAATACGATAGATAACCGGATCACGCATATTGATATTCGGACTTGCCATATCAATCTTCGCACGCAATACCTTGCTTCCATCCGGATATTCTCCGTTCTTCATACCCTCAAATAATTTCAGGTTTTCCTCTACGCTTCTGTCACGGTATGGGCTGTTCTTGCCCGGTTCCTTCAGTGTTCCACGATACTCGCGGATCTCGTCTGCAGACAGATCGCAGACATAGGCTTTTCCTTTCTTGATCAGCTTGATTGCTGCTTCGTACATTGCATCAAAATAATTCGATGCGAAATAAATCTTATCTCCATAATCAGCGCCCAGCCACTTGATATCATCAATGATGGACTGCACATATTCTGTCTTTTCCTTTGTCGGGTTCGTATCATCAAACCGGAAATGGAATGTTCCGCCATACTCCTTGGCAAGACCATAGTTTAACAGAATTGATTTGGCATGTCCGATATGCAGATATCCGTTTGGTTCTGGTGGAAAACGGGTTACAACCTCTGTATATCTTCCTTCTGCCAGATCTTTATCTATCTCCTGTTCAATAAAATTCTTTGAAACTGTTGCTTCACCTTCCATGGACGTACTCCTTTTTTTCTAGTATTTCTCTATCATAGCATTGTATATGCATTTCGTCAATTTACTCTTTCGTGTCTGTCGGTGCAGACGCATCCGGTGCCGCGCTGTTTTGTGTACCATCTGCAAATACGCTGTCCATCTGGGAATCATAATTTGTCATGATCTTGTTATTGATTTCCATGGAACGCTTCTCATAATCCTCGTGCGCGAGTTCTTTTTCTGATTTCTCCACATAGGCTTCGCCACCACCCATGCTTGTCTGGAAATCACGATTGACTTCCTCTACCAGTGCATTTACCTCTGGTGTAAGAATTGAGCTGTCTACCTTCGGAATCTCGGATGTCTGCTCCAGATCGGATGGATCTGCCTGCTGCTCTGCTTCCTGTACCGTTGGAATCTCACTGCCTGTACTTCCATCGATTACGGCATCTGCCAGTTTCTCATCCGCCGTTTCTGCCTGCGGTGCTTCCAACTCCTCGGAAACCTCTGGCTTATCCAATCCAAGTTTCTGCAAAAGCTCTGGATTCACATCTTTATTTGCATTGGCAAGCTGGGCGATCATATCTTCCGCATCCAGCATCTCTTTGTTCTGCTTATTGATCCGTCCTGCAAAGATTACAAGACATACGACCAGAATTACGATAATCAAAGCAGCTCCAACCATAATTCCAATCACAAGTGGATTTGTGAACGGACTCTTCTCTGTCGGAACTTCCACCGGTGCACTTGGTGTTGCCACAGTCGGGGTTGCCGGAACCAGTACTTCCTCTGACACGATCATCGGTACATAGCGTAAAAATGCCTGTTCCTTTGCATCGTACTCATAAAAGCCTTCCTCGCCCTCAACATTGATCGCATAAACAAGATACAAATCCTTATCTGCAATATCATCAGACTGATAAGCAATGACCGAATTGTCTCCAATCTTCAAAGTCGTCTCCTTAAATCCATCCGGAATTACAACACCATCTGGAACGGCAGTTATAATATAACGGTTATACTGAGAAGAATACTCCTGATATGGAGTAAATACATCCTTTTCCGCATCCATAATAAACCAGTGGTTCTCGCCATCCTCGTCTTTCAGACATACCACCCTGATCTTCTTATTTGGGGACTCGTAAGAAAGTACATCCCAGTCCTTATAAGTTGTCGTACCGGCAGTAAAGCCTTCCGGTGCTTCCAGACCATCCTCGTTCATCACAAATGAATATTCTTTTCCATCGATCGTCGCAACCGGATCTCCGACATCCTCGCCCGCCTGTACATTGATCGTATAAACCTTAACCGCACCATTTTCCGCAGTAACGGTTACCCGTACAGTGTTCTTTCCTTTCTGGATCGAATTGGCACCAGAGACACTTGTTGTCGCGTTGCCATCTGCAGCAGATGCGCTGACAACCACACTTGTAACATCCTCATCCACCTGTAACGAGTATGTCGTACGGTCTGCGGAAAATGCAGGTGTCAATGTACCCGGAGATACCTGCAGACTTGCCAGATCGCAATCTGCCGATCTTCCATCATCCTCTGTCGTCTCAGTTGTCTCTCCAGCCTCTGTTGTTGCATTTCCATTATTGTTATCTCCATTGTTCGATGCGGTTGCAACCGTTACCGTTGCACCTGCATGGGAGATTGATATGGCATTGCCGTTGATATCATAGACATCACTTCCGCTTGTTGTGATACTTCCGCTACCATTTGCTATGGCTGTAAAGGAAATCGAAAACGAACCCGCAGAGGTTCCACTTGCCGTTACCGTTCCGCCGCCGCCATTGACGATGGCGCTTCCACTTGCGGAATTATATTGCAGCACACTCGAATTGTAGGACACATAGATCGTGTATGCGGAAATATCCGAGCCACTGACGGATATCGTTGCAGTAACGTTATTTCCCACACTCACGGTGCTTGCGCTCAATGCAATCACTACATTTGCCGCCTGTGCATCGATCTTTCCAAATTGCAGGCATAAAATGAATGCCGTTAAAATTGCCAGTCCACGTTTCAAAAATTGTTTCATGATAGTCCTCCTGCTTCTTCCTGTCGTTTCTCATGTATGTTACTGGATTGTCTCCAATCCAACAATATGCCGCTGTATCTTGACGATATCCAACGCGGTTACTTTTCCATCTCCATTGATATCCGCGATTGCAAGCACATCACTGTTTAACGCGTCCAGACCAACAATCAGACGCTGCAGCTTGACAATATCCAAAGCTGTGATCTTACCATCACCGTTCAGGTCGCCCTTCTTGCCACCCGCAGACGGTGTCGTTGGGTTGTTCGTTGCCGTGCCCCGCACGACTGTTAATTTATAGGTTCTGGTCGCACCACTCTGCGCCGTCACCACAAGGCTGATCACGTTTGTTCCCTGTGACAGGCTCACCGTTCCTGCGCCGCTCACACGGGCATTCTTATTCACCGGTGTTGCTGTGATATTGATCTTATCTACGGAAGCGGACACGATCAGAGAATAATCCGTCGTATTGTTCACCGCATAGGACGGTGTCAGTCCGTATCCCGCAATGGAAAGCGTTTTGAGCCAATTATTTGGATTTCCGGAATCCGCAGGTTTTGAAACTGCCTGTGACGGCAGGCTGGAATAAACCGGAATCTCAAACATCATCGAAGAGTTGAGCAGATTATTGTTTTTATATGCATTGTAGCTTGTCAGGCACTCCGTTGCCGGTGACTGGATATTCGTCATGTACTGATGGCTGAACAGACTGCTCTTGTTTGTCACGTTAAATTTCTGTGTATATAACGTATTCTGT
>ULLS01009837.1_pt1 | contig 12723 bp, 10 predicted proteins | sample 1951471 | NCBI WGS metagenome assembly ULLS01 (sample SAMEA4835532, study PRJEB28245) | human gut metagenome | biome: gut microbiome; material: fecal sample | place: Denmark | collected 2008 | reverse complement strand
GCCAATCACGAAAATTCCGAAGAGCTGGACGAGTACGGTAAATACTGCAACCAGTGTCAGAAGCTTCCATGTGACAACTTCCAGGCTGACTAACAGCAGCTCAACGGCTGCGATCAGTGTCAGTTCGAGCTGCGGCATAATATAACTTCGCCAGTCGCGGCGTCGCACCATCATGAATACGAAGATTGTAATATTCGTCGCAATCACGACAACCGGAATTCCGATATTGACGGACCAGCCTGCATAGCCAAGAGAAAAATCGACTGCAAGCACAAGTGCCGCACTGATTACTCCCTGAAATATGATTTTCTGCTGTTCATCTGCAAGTGGCTGTGCGGTAAACGTAAATGTAAAGTACAGATACGCTATTCCTGCAAGACTTACCAGTGACCAGCGAACACCATGATAGGTCATATAATTTACGATGCCAAGCACGACCACACCGACAACCACGCAGAACGTCACGATGCGGATTGCGAGACGCATCCGCTGCTGCTTCGGGAGCATGTCCGGATAGACCGGCTGCACATGCTCTGTCTCCGACAGCGCGCCCTTGCAAAGTGGGCAGATCAGGCTGTCATCCTTCACTTTTATATTACAGCGATTACATTTACTCATAATACACTCCATTCGTCTCTACCGAGACATCAATTCCATCTTCTGCAAGCTTGCGGAAGAATACCTTCTGCACATCGACTTCCCGCACTGCCGAGCTGAATGTGAACACCAGCGTATCCTTATACGACACAACCGCTGCCTTCAGGTTCTGATTCTTCGACATGGACAAGGTTGCATACAGCGACTCCACATACGCGTCGTACGGGCTTGCAAGCTTCACCAGACCAAGGTTCGTCACACAGCCGGAGTTCGCCTTTGCAGACATCTGATAGATAATCTTCATCGCAATATTCTTGATAAAGAGCGGCGTTGCACGCAATGCCTTGTTCTTCTCGTTTGACACATTGTATGCCATGATCTCTTCTAGGTGTTCCTTCGTGATCTGGCTTTTCAGGCTCTCTGCCACCTGTGCCAGCACTTCTTCAAATGTATAATCTTCCCGCTCCGCCCGGAACATTGCCGACACGACCGCGAAGAAATTCTTCGTTGTCGCAGACCCATAATATGGCCGCAGATTTACCGGCACGCATACCGCAAGCGGACGCCGGTGCGGGATACTGTGCATATAGCCCTTATATACCGACCATGCAAATACACCGAGCAGATACTGATTGACAGTCACGCCATACTGCTTCGCCACGCGCTTGACATCCGGCAGATGCAGATAGCCGTGCATGATTCCGAAATATTCCCGCGGGAACATTTCCCCACGGATCACAAGTGCCTTCTCCGTCTTATAGCTCTTCTTCGCCGGACGCTTATAATGCTTCAGATAGCTGTCCTCCCGGTCGACAGTCGTCTCTTCATGCAATTCCATCCGGTCGCCCTTGCCGATCTCCGGATGCACCAGACGCAGATACTGGTACACGAGTTCTTTTAAGAACATCAGCGCACCATTGCCATCGGTCAATGCATGAAAGACTTCTAAGCTGATTCTTCGTTCATAATATAACACCCGGAACAGATACTCCCGGTTTAACAGCGGATTGATATACTGGCAAGGTCCCATGTCCTCCTGCATCACACGCGGCGCCGGGTTCGGATTATCCTCGAAATAATACCAGAATACACCAGTCTTCATACGCACATGCATGACGTCAAAATACGGAAGCACCATGTCGAGCGCCTGCTGCAATTTCTCCGGCTGGATCTCCTCGGTCAGTGTTGCCGCGATCCGGTAGACATTGCTTGATTTGCGGCTGGCAATCACCGGGAAGAGATTCGCGGTATTATCCAGCTTGTCAAATCGCGCTTCACGGATTCGTTTTGGCTGTCTCTTTACAGATTTCATCTTCGAATCCGTCGGTTTCACTTCCGGCTTTGTGTCCGATTTTTTCTGCGTATTCTGCGCTGTTTTTTTATTTGTCGTTTTCTGTCTTTTCTTACTCATTTTATTCAGTCCCAACTTCATCATGTACCTGCATGCGTCATTTTGTATCCATATCCTGCATAAATCTATACAATTTCATACATTCCCGCTCGCAGAACTTACACTAAGAAAAAAGCGGGCTGACATATCGTCAACCCGCATATCTCCAAGCTACTGATCGGATTCGAACCGACGACCTATTCATTACGAGTGAATCGCTCTACCAACTGAGCCACAGTAGCATGACAACCATCTTTCTATTCGCATAGAAATCCCAGCTGCATGTGATACTCTACCACACTAACTCAGATTTGTCAAAGCATAAGTTGACTTTGTATCCTTTATTTTTGACACCAACTGTTTATCATCCGTCAGAATCAAAATCTGCTCGGATGGAATCTCCTCTATACTCGCAAAAAATCCCTGCATCTGCGTATTGTTCATCTGCGGCAAGCCGTCGATCACAACTGGCATATGCTCTTTGCATAACCGTGTTGCAATTCCTACCCTCACTGCCATCCGCACCAATGGTAAATCCGTCGCATCAATCTGTGTAATATCCGTAAATGCGCCATTTTTCTTAATCACCAGTCGAAGCTTTTCATCAATCTTCGCGTCCTCATACAATCCACCTGTCACGCGCTGCATAATATCCGTCATGTGATCATTGATAATATAATTCCACTCTTCTACATAGCTTCTGGAAAGCTCCTGAATCGTATTGATAGCAAGCGTCGTCGCATAAATCTCTCGTTCAATTGCCTGTTTTCTGCCTTCGCACACACGGATTTCATCCTCCAGCTGTGCTTTCTGCTTCTTTCGCTCCAGAATCTCTGCCTCCGTTGCCCGCAGATCTTCCTTGAGATCCATATATTTCCGCGCGAAACTCATGTCGATCTCGACATCCTCATACGCCTCATTTTTACGTTCCAGTTCATAGACAATCTTCTTGAATTCTTCCTCCGAAGGTGCCTGATTTTCTCCATCCAGCGCGCCTTTTCTGTGCAAGCCGTCCACGATCGTCATAACTACAAACAATGCTGTACACACAACAAAGAGCTGCCGCACACCATCATCAAATGGAAGGATATATACAAGTGCGGCAATTACACCAATGACTAGCAATCCCGTCAAGGCAATCATCCACCAACGATCTGTCAGCTTCTTCGGTGCCTTATAATCCTTCAGCAAATCGGCATCCAGAAACACACTGTTTTCCTGCAAGGAATCCAGATGCTCGTTTAACTCATCGTCTTCCTCATACTTCGTGCCTTTTTCTGTATCAATTAACCGTCTGGCTTCGCGTTTCCGCTTCGCCGTCTCGATTGCAAACTCCTCATCATTGTCCGCAATCTTCTTACGGACTTCCTTCAGCGCTTCTTCGTCACCATCGTATTGTTTCAGTTCTTCTTTCAGCTCTGCAATCTGCTGCTCCGTCTCCGTCACATCCAGTGCATTTTTCTGGTCGCGCAGGATTGCCAGCGCCCGTCTTTTATCCAGATTGGAAGAACCGGTGGTTGCCAGATTGGTAACAAATGTATTGAGTTCTTCTGCTTCATTTTCTGTATCTTTTTGCTGACGAATATAGAGTGCATCACTATATGTCTTTTTGTCTACACCTGTCAGCGACTCATACAAGCTGTTCTTGTGCTTGAGCTTGCCAACACGACCATTCTTCACATTTAAGACCTGCGTCGTCATATTGTGCTTGCGGAAGCTGCGCTCCACCAGATACTCGTCTCCATCCTTTATCACATATGCCTTTCCAGAAAAGCCGTGTCCATCCATCGGCTTATGATGCGCCAGATCATCGTCCTCCGTCTCTGGAAATGTACCGATACCGTACAGCGTTGCATATTCAAAATCCGCGACCGTACTCTTGCCCGCATTTCGCGTGCCATACACAACATTCACACCCGGCTTCAAATTAATATCGCGGTTATGAAATTTTCCAAAATCTTTTAATAATAATTTACTGAAATACATCGTTATTTCTCTCCTGCTCCAAGCAGGGCTTCCATACAATAATGCAATGCCTTATCCCGAATCGCCTTATCGCCGCCTTTTTTATCGTCTGTCAGTTCGTCTATCAGTCTGCCAAGCAGATTGTCATGATTCGACACGTGCAGCTCGTCCATGTCGTAGTCGCATTCTGTCTTATCGATCACTTCGTTGATGCAATAGCGGCGTGTCAGTTCGCTTAAGTTGATCTCCATATTCTGAGCGGCACGTCCACGCAGCAAAATCCGGTAAATGTTATCCGCCCCCAGCTCCTGCATCTTTCCTTCTACAAGATTGCAGATATCTCCATTTGTATAGGTCGAATTGATATCCATCGCCATATTCACATATTTTCTGCATGCAAATGGCACAAATGTGATCGTCGTCTCACCTGAAGTTGACACCTCGCCTAAAATATAGCCGTGCTTTCCAGTCTCTGTATAAGAAAGCGGCTCCAGGGTTCCGGCAAATGCCATATGATTTTTCAATATATGTGCCGGCTTGTGCATATGTCCAAGTGCCACATACTGGAACCCCAGCTTCGCGACATGTTCTTTCGAAAATGGCATATGTTCCATGTCTCCGCCATGTCCAAGCAGAATATTGTATGCATCCGGCTTACCCGGTCGCATGCGTTCCAGAATCCGTCCAGTGTACGTCGCATGTCCATAGCTGTATCCGCTGACACAGACATTCAGATCCTCAAAATACACGCTTGCCGCCTGATCCCGTGGCATCACGATCGTATTACTCTCAAATGTATATGTCTCCCATGCGGAACCCGGATCAATATAGTCCTGATCGCCAGCAATAATTACCGTCTTTGTATTTGGAATCTTCCGAAGCTGGAAATCCAGTTCCTTCAAATCCTGTTCCGTCGGCTTTGTGTAAAACAGATTTCCCGCAATCAAAAGCAATTCAATTTTCTGTTCTTCGCATACCTCAATCACACGGTGAAAGGTACTGTAAATCTCCTTTGCCCGCACATCACTCCAGATTCTTCCGCGGTCTGGCTGCGCACCCAGATTGACGTCTGCTATATGTATGAATTTCATAGCGTTACCTTGCCTCCATGCAGGCTCTCATGTTCCTGCACCAGTTCCTGATATAAATCCAACACATTCCAGTGAATGTTATGTTCTGTCACAACTGCCCGATAATCGATCTGCGGCATGCCATCTTCTTTACATGCCGCAAGAAAACGATTCAACAACCCATCCGAAAACTCTGAAAATAATATCATCGGATCAGGCAGATCTTTTCCTTCGTACCAATCCCCGTTCTGTTCAAATCCCGGCAATCTGGCATGACAGCCGATTGGCTGTAAAAAGCGCTTGCGCGCAATCTTCTTGCAGGAATATCCAAGACGCATGCCAAGTGCTTCTAATTGTCTGTGCTGTTCCGCTGGAACACTGTATAAAAGTATCGTTGGCATCGCATCCGCCTCCATTCCCACATTACATACTTCTGATTATTTTATCGCATCGGTACATTGAAATCAAGCTTTTCCAGAAATTCACGAGAGTTTCACAAAAGAAAGGACTGTCCACCCTTTTCGCGAACAGCCCTTCTTAATTCGATCCATCACCCATGGATTTTCCTTTATTCATTTAACTCATGAATGTTCTTTGAAAGTTTCCGCAACGAGTCCACAATCTGGGAACTTGCCTGGCTCATACCATCTGCCAGCTTCTGCACTTCCGATGCAACTACTGTAAAACCACGCCCGGCTTCCCCTGCACGTGCCGCTTCTATCGCGGCATTTAAAGCAAGAATTCTCTGACGGCCGCTGAATTCCTCGATTTTCTGTGTCTTCTCACTTGCATCATCAATGTATTCCACGCACTCCTGGATCCCCGTCTGCAGTTTATCCAGCAAACGCTTATTCACTGCAGAAGTATAAGATGCGCGCACAAACATATTAATCACATCGCCAAGCAGCGTCGCTGCTGCCTCGATTTCTTCCCTTGTCTTAACATTCACCTTGTGCAATGCCCGAACATAGGCCTCTGCATCGATACCAAGCTCTCCCGCAGTCTTCCGGAATGCATCATCATCCGGATGCTCCGGCAGCACCTGTCCGCCAATTACACTTCCCAGCACCGTTCCATCATCTAGGGTAATCGGTATTCCAAAATCCACGAGTCCTGCATGGCAGGAATACACGCCCTTTCCTTCCCGGTCACACTTCTCGCAGCGTCTGCGTCCTTCTGCACTTCCACGAGTCAGATCAATACAAAACTCTGTAAAGTTGTAGCACTCACTGATGTACTTTCCATCTGCCCCAACAGCCACTGTTGCAAGTCCGGTACTCATCGCCCAGTTCTTCATGATGTCCTCAAACTTCTTCATGTCACAAAAATCTTCGATACGAATCATATACTTCCACCCCATCTCTCATGGCTTCGCCATTTCGTAATATTATACAAATTAGTATATCATTTTTGGTGGTTTTTTACAATCTTAATCAATGTTCCATATGTGCATATTTTTCTTTCGTCGCAAGTCCACCCCGGATATGACGCTCGGACTTGTTGACATCTAACACCTTCCTTGCCTCGTGTGCAAGACGCAGGTTGATCTGCTCTAAGCGTTCCGTGACGTCTTTATGTACGGTTGACTTCGAAATACCGAACTTCCGCGCAGCCTGTCTGACCGTTGCCCCCTCCTCAATGATGTATTCACCAATTTCAAGTGCCCGTTCTTCAATGTAATCTCTCAACTATACAAACCTCTGTTTGACTGTTTGTACAGTGTATGAAGATGGTTACGGTAATATGATACCGATAGCTCCCTATATTTCTCAGATAAATCTTGACAATGTTGACTACATTGAAGCACTTGCAGCAAAGTATACAAAACTCAGAAAAACACTACCGGTGTATTGAACAATTCGCACCTAAAACAGGAATCGTCAGGCTTCTACGTCTTACCGAAAAACAATATCAAAATATTTATATGGTGTCCGGCGAAACTGATTATCAAGAAAAAACAGTTGGTAGCAACTGTCATATTATGTTATAATTTAATATAAGCAAGGAACAAATGACTACATATTGTATATATGATGGTTTGTCGCTACTAGATGTAATAGGTTGAACACCCCTCCAAAAATAGTGTATCGTTCAACATAATGATTTAGTATCAGGAAAGGAGCGATAACTTATGTCTAATTATAAGGATTATAAAGATGCCTATATGGTGTGTTTACGTGCATTGTTTGGCGATGTCTTGACACTAGACGAAGAAACGTTTGTGTTATTAGATGCCAGTTTTGCATTGGTGGAAAATGATGGCGATTATATTTGTTCAAAAGGTTTTGAACGTTGGCTGCAGGTGCAGTTACCATATATTTATGGTGCTTTCTTATCCAGAGAAGATTTTACAAAGAATGTATATGATGTAATGTATCATTTTGTAGCAACTGGGAAAGAATCGGCTTTAGAAAAATTAAAGGCAAAGCCTGTTAATGAAAAGATGGCTGACCGTGTTTATACAGTAACATTTCAGAATTTTAGTCAGAATGTATATATGCAATGGCTTGATTTGATTCAAACATGTATTACGTATTTGAATGGTTTGTCTGAATGGATTGATGAACAGGCATCAAATATGAGCGCGTCACATAGATATATGCTTACATTTATTTTGTTCAATTTTCCTGTTTTTGTACAGTTATTAATGCGTGATGAGAATTTTTTACAGGCATTTGAAATTGGTACAGAATATATGGCTGATAGATACCAATATGTTCATTATGAATTGCATGGTGATATGTTTGAACTGGCTGATGACGAAAAATGTTAAATGGATGAAAAGTTACATGTTATTACACAGAATCTTTAACCTCTATTCGAATAACTACTACTTTTTCATTACAACAGTTTCTCAATCTTCTTTATTAACGCCGCCAAATTGATCGTTAACCTGCCATCATACAGACTGACCGGGATATCCGCATCAATTCCATAAATCACAGGGAAGATTTCCTTGTTGAACTCATACACCATAATGCGCTTCTGGTATGGGTCCACAATCCAGTATTCCTTCACACCGGCATCCATGTATTTGGAAAGCTTCTTTCCATAGTCGCGAAGCCGGGTAGATTTGGAGATTACCTCCAGCACAAAGTCCGGCGCACCATATATGCAACGCACCTTCATCCGGTCAATGTCGCACAAAATGACGACGTCCGGCTGCAGCATCGTCTTATCATCACAGTCAAGCTGTACATCCACCGGCGAGATAAACGGCATGCACGGTCCATCATGCTCCAGAATAAAATTTGATATCTGCCTGTGAACTTCCCCTGCAATCAACTGGTGAATCGTCGAAGGTGCCGCCATATCATAGATACAGCCATCAATCAGCTCTACCCGGCGATCCTCCGGCAGCGCATAATAATCATCCAGCGTATACTGTCCCTGAACCTTTGCCGCGTATGCTGTTCCGGAATCCTCTACCATATCCGCATACAGGTAATCACGGTCGCCATTTTCAAAGATACGTGCCAATGCCTCAAGCGTATCATAGCGCGGCGATTTCGTCTCACCCGTAAAAATCTTCTGCACGGTTCCAAGCGGAACTCCCGACATCTGCGACATCATGTTATACGTGTACCCATGTTCCCGCTTCTTTTCTTTCATTTCTTCGATTGTCATATGCATCACTCCTTTGAAAAATTCTTTCATTACCGATACCTTTATATTTAGTATAATACTCTTCTATGTATAAATCAACCGTTTTTTACCCTTTTTATATCCAAATATTTGATTTTTTTATTCTATGTTACATCCGTTAAGTATCCGTTTTTATTCAGTTAAGAACTCGTTTCTACTAAAAATGCAACTTATAATTGACATTTTTTCTCGGATAGTGATAGTTTAATAATGAATAAATGGACATACTACAGAAAAATGGTGAAAAATATGAATGAGAACATAAAATCTGCCAATCCACTTGGCACACAGAAAGAATCCAAATTACTTGTCAAATTCGCAATTCCATGCATCATTTCGATGCTGGTAACTGCCCTTTATAACATTGTCGACCAGATCTTCATCGGGCAGGGGATTGGAATCAACGGAAATGCAGCGACAAACATTACCTTTCCACTGTCTACGACATGTACAGCAATTTCCCTGTTGCTCGGAATCGGAAGTGCGACCAATGTCTCCCTGAAGCTTGGCGCAAAAGAGGAGGAAGAAGCTGCCAATTACGCTGGTTGTGGTATCTGCCTGATGACGATCTTCGGCCTTGCATTATTCGCATTTACCTCGATCCTGCTTACACCCATGCTGAAATTCTTCGGAGCAACAGCGGAAGTTCTGCCGTATGCACAGGAATATACCCGCATTGTTGCGATTGGATTTCCATTTCTGATTGCAAACACTGGTATGAGCAAGCTGATCCTCGCCGACGGAAGTCCGCGTTATTCAATGATTTCCATGCTGATCGGTGCCATTGTAAATACGATTCTTGATCCAATCTTCATCTTTACATTGGACATGGGAATGCGTGGTGCCGCACTTGCAACGATTCTTGGACAGATTGTATCCTTCTGCATCAGTTTGCGATACATGTTTCATTTCAAGACTATCCGGTTGCGCAGACGGTGTTTCCGCATCCGTGGAAATAATTTTGCAAACATCATGCGCCTTGGTGCCAGTGCGTGTTTCAACCAGATTGCTATGACTGTCGTGCAGATCGTGATGAACAACGTCCTGTCACATTACGGTGCATCATCCGTCTATGGAAGTAATATTCCACTTGCCTGTGCCGGTATTATCACAAAGGTCAACATGATCTTCATGTCGTTCGTCATCGGTATCTCACAGGGCATCCAGCCGGTCATCGGATTTAATTACGGTGCAAAGAAATACAACCGTGTGAAGAAAACATATCTTCTGGCACTTGCTACTGCAACCTTCCTGTCGCTGATTGCATTTGCATGTTTCCAGCTTTTCCCAAGACAGATCATCCGTGTCTTCGGAGAAGGAAGTGAGCTGTACTATCAGTTCTCCGAACGGTATTTCCGGATTTATATGTTCTTCACCTTAATCAACGGCATCCAGCCTGTAACTGCGAATTTCTTCAATTCCATCGGCAAATCGCAGCTTGGTATTTTCATGTCACTGACGAGACAGATTCTCTTCCTGCTGCCGCTCATCGTGATCTTCCCGATCTTCATGGGAATCGACGGTGTCATGTATGCTGGTCCGATTGCAGATGTCGCAGCCGCTGTGGTCTGTGGTGTATTTACGATCAAGGAATTGCGCGAGCTGTCGCGGCTGAATTCACAACAAACTGTATAAATTACAAAAGCCGTGCATGGGTATTTCTACAACCCATGCACGGCTTGTTTTTTATTTTGTAATCCGATCGATCTTCTCGCGTTCTTCCTGTGTAAATGTCATATTTGCGAGCATGCCGATGTTGTCTAAGATCTGGGATGGTCTGGATGCACCAATCAACACACTTGTAATGTCGTTATCACGCAGAATCCATGCAAGTGCCATCTCTGCCAATGTCTGACCACGGTTTTCTGCAATCACGTTGAGTGCACGAACCTTTGCAATCGTCTCCTCATTGATAGCAGTCTCCTTCAGGAATCTGCCATCGGTACGGATACGGCTATCCTCCGGGATACCATTTAAGTAACGATTTGTAAGTAAACCCTGTGCCAATGGACAGAATGTGATGATACCGATGCCGTTTGCGGCTGCGTAATCTTTTAATCCATCCTCTTCCATCTCACGGTCAAACATATTGTACCGTCTCTGGTTGATAATAAATGGCGTTTTCATCTCCTTGAAAAGCTTTGCAATCTCGATTGTCTGCTCTTTATTGTAGTTGGAGATTCCGACATACAACGCTTTTCCGCTTCGTACAATGCCATCCAAAGCGCAGGCAGTCTCTTCCAGCGGGGTATTCGGATCCGGTCTGTGGTGATAGAAGATATCCACATAGTCAAGTCCCATCCGCTTCAGGCTCTGATCGAGGCTTGCTACCAGATATTTCTTGCTGCCCCAGTCGCCGTAAGGGCCCGGCCACATCGTATATCCGGCCTTCGTAGAGATGATCATCTCGTCCCGATATGGACGCAGACTCTTATCTAAGATCTTGCCAAAATTCTCCTCAGCAGCGCCATCATATGGGCCATAATTATTCGCCAGATCGAAATGTGTGATACCGTTATCAAAGGCTGTCTCGCACATATCCATCATCGTATCAAAATTTCCGTTCGAACCAAAGTTGTGCCAAAGCCCAAGCGATACCGCAGGAAGCTTCAAGCCACTTGCGCCACAGTAATTGTACTTCATATTGTCATATCTTGTTTCTTTTGCAATATACATGTTGTACCCTCCTCGTATACCCAACTAATTTTTTGCGAAGCAGAAAGTCCCATGTATATGATATATTCCGACACTGGCTTCGTGTTATATGAATATGTTTGAAGCTTAGAGATTCTTAATGTTCTGTAAGTTATCAGCAATGTTTGAACACGATGTTCAAACAAGCCGCCACTGAGCCACGGATGGCGAATTGGCGGCGTTTGCGTACGTTTTCGATGTTTTCAACAGAACATTTAGCATCTCTTAGCTTCAATATATCACATATTACACGAAGCCAGTGTCAGAATATATCTATAAAAACCTCGTCTGCTTCGCAATTATTATAAACAAAAGGAAAATCGAAAAGAATATAATTTCTTACGATTTTCCTTTAAAATTTTACCCTGAACGAATTCTTGGAGTATTCTTACAGCCTCAACTTTTACTTCTTCAAATATTTCTTGAGATACTGCCCCGTATAACTCTTCTTGCACTTGGCAATCTCTTCCGGCGTTCCGGTTGCAACAACTGTTCCTCCGCCTTCGCCGCCTTCCGGACCGATATCAATGATATAATCGGCGGTTTTAATGACGTCCAGATTGTGTTCGATAACTACGACCGTATTTCCACCCTCACACAACCGACGCAGAATATCGACCAGACGATGTACATCCGCAAAATGAAGTCCCGTTGTCGGCTCATCTAAGACATAGATCGTCCTGCCTGTGCTGCGGCGTGAAAGCTCTGTCGCAAGCTTGATTCGCTGTGCTTCTCCACCGGATAATGTCGTCGATGGCTGACCAAGCTTGATATAGCCAAGTCCAACCTCCTGTAAGGTCGAAATCTTGCGCAGGACAGATGGCACATGCGCGAAGAACTCGCACGCTTCATCGACTGTCATATCAAGTACATCGTAGATACTCTTGCCTTTGTATTTCACTTCCAATGTCTCCCGGTTGTACCGCTTTCCATGGCAGACCTCACATGGTACATATACATCTGCTAAGAAATGCATCTCAATCTTGATGATACCATCACCACGGCACGCCTCACATCGGCCACCGGCAACGTTGAATGAGAATCGTCCTTTTGTGTAACCCATTGCCTTTGCATCCTTTGTATTCGCAAACAAGTCACGGATCAGATCAAAGACACCCGTATAAGTCGCCGGGTTCGAACGTGGGCTTCTGCCGATTGGAGACTGGTCAATGTTGATAATCTTGTCCAACTGGTCAAGTCCTGTGATATCGTCATGCTTGCCCGGTTTTACCTTCGCGCGGTTCAGCGTTCTAGCAAGATGCTTATATAAGATTTCATTGACGAGGGAACTCTTTCCAGAGCCTGATACACCTGTCACGCAGGTCATCACGCCAAGTGGGAACTTCACATCAATATTCTTCA
>ULLS01034165.1_pt1 | contig 12953 bp, 10 predicted proteins | sample 1951471 | NCBI WGS metagenome assembly ULLS01 (sample SAMEA4835532, study PRJEB28245) | human gut metagenome | biome: gut microbiome; material: fecal sample | place: Denmark | collected 2008 | reverse complement strand
ACCGCCGAAAAGCACGCCCCTTTGTCCGGTATTGCTTACTACGTTCGTATAGAAGTAATCGGCGAAGTAAGTAGTAGAACTTGCGCCTACTGCTGTCGGCATATTTTCGCCGTACTCGCCAATCATCATAATTTTAACGTAACCTTCATTGCGGGGTAGCTCGCCGCGCTTCTCGTAATCGGTATAGTCGTTACTTTGAAACTTGGCCGGGTCGGTACATACGAAAAACTCACTAACGCCGCCCGCGTCCGCACTTTGAATATTGCACTTGCATCCGTCCGTCCAACTCCATACGTGCCCGAAAGGATTTTCCAAACCTCGGTAGCTGGGTACGCTAAGGGTTTGGCCGTCGGTTCCGTCGCTTTTCTTGTATGTGTAGTTTACTACGCCTGTCTTATTTCCCAACGGGTTGGTAACCCCGCAAGGAACCATAGGGTTATAACTGTTATAGCCGTCCCAATCGCTCATATTGGTAACGCCTTGGCTTAATCCGCCCTGCTTATATCCTTCGCTTGTAGGTTCCGCGTTATAGGCAAGTTGGCAATTAAAGTTAGCGTATTCGACGGCGTAAAGCCACCCGCAAGTTTTTTGTACTTCGTAAACGTCGCAATTCCAACCGGCCCCGTTCTTGCCGGCATTCCCCCGGTTCCGGGCATACTTCCGAAAGTTGGTAAGGCTGATAGATGTAGCCGGCATACCTAAAAGGCTTCTATATGTTCCGTCCCAACCGGCCGTATTGTTACCGCCACGGAAAGCCGTAGAAGTATTTACGACGCTTGCAAGTTTCGGCGTAGCCGATACGGTGCGGTCTACGGCCGCTTCGTAAGCCGAACGATAGGCAAGCTGCACCAAATGGAACCCCGGTAGCGCGTGTTCGGAAAGAAGGCACCGGAATTTAGTACCGTCTACTTCAAATTTGCGGTAGTGGGCTGGTATTTCTACCATTACTTGCCCGTCGGTGCCGTCAAGTTTGGCGGCGGCTCCCGTATCGCGCTTGGTGCTGTCGTTCGCGTGAAGGTAATAAGCTACCGTTCCGTTGTCGCGCAAGACACAACGGCGCATTTTACTTTGAATAGGCAGCGAAACGTGAAGTTCCGGGCGACCAATTCGGGTACAAGCCGAAGAAGCTACGTTAGAATCCCATTCTATACCGTAGTAGTAATCGTAGGGAAACGTCGGCTTCGTGTTTCCTACTCCAATCAATAAACCCATAGCCGTATAAGATTTAGTACCCCCAAACAAGGGTAGCGTTAATACTCGTTTGCTTAATCTCGCGGACTATTTCGGGGTTCCAACCTATTTCGAAGCGCGTAGCTACGAACTTGCCCGGCTCCATGCCCCAAAGGTTTACTTCAAGAACGACGGCGGTTTCTCCGTCGTTCTTAATGTTAAACGGCGTATCTTCCATTTTGAAGTTACCCGTACTTAGCCCTTCAATGGGGCCGATTGTTCCAATTTGGGCGGAAACCGTTTCGCCCCCTCTTGTTGTACTCATTTTGTCGAAATATTAAGTTACACAAAAATACCCCGTTGCGTATTATTATAATACGCTTGTTGGTAAAAAATTAAAAACTAACTTTCTGCCTTCGTAGAATAGCGAGTATGGTTTCGTAAAATCCAAGTTCCATAAATATTCACAAACTCCATTAACTCACCGGGAGATAATACCCCAACTTGGGTATAGGAAGATTTTGTACCCTTTACGACCGTACAGGGATATGATGATGAATTATATAACGTACAATTATACCCGTTATGGTCTTCGTTGGCCTCCATTAAAACCCCGAATTGTGCTCCGGCGGTCAAGGCCATGTAGCAATTTTCGGAAACTGCCAACACCGTAGTAAATTGCGAAGGCGGGCAGTTGGTTTTTGTATATATCGTTTTATACGACCCGCTCGTTTCAAAGTAATTGGAAACGCATCGTCCGTCCTTATATACTCGGAACTTGGCCCGGTTGCCCTCCATTGCAGAGGGCGTTTTCGCGGTAAAGTCGATTCCGGTATTGCGTTGATAGGTTTCGCCCGTTGTGGATAATGCGAAAATTTGCGCCCCTACGATATTCGTTACAGTTCCTACGACAGAGCCTTTATTGTCGAAACAATTATCCCCATTGCTCGGCGTCGCGCTTTGGGTGTAGATATGGGTATAGCTATTGCTTGTCCATCCGTAATACTCTACATTCCCTTGTTGCGCTCCTGCGAATATCAACGGATAATCGGATTCTCCGGTGGGATTATAACCGGCCATAGCAGCTGCTACATTCTGTTCCGTATCGCGTACACCTATAAATCCGGAAAGGGCTACACCGCCTTCTATTTCTGTTCTTGCATCCTTAAAAGCATCTCGCAAATATTCTATGTCGCTTTGTTCCAATTCAGCAACATCCTTTAATGTCCCGTCAGACGCACGAAATTTAATGTTCCCCCCAATCTCTCCGGCGTCTAAGTCGAAATAAGTTTGTCCGTCGCCACTTTGAATCCGCCCCGTAGCAAGGAAACGACCGTTAATTGTCGTTGCGCCATAAGTTAGGGCGATAAGACGCGCCGGCCGGTTCCCGTCGGTATCGGTTATCACGCTGCTAAGGCTCCCTATCAAGAAATAATAATATGTAGGGTCGCCGTCTACCGCTCGCTGTACTGTGTCGAAAACGATGTTTCCGGCCGTTCCTGTCTTTTGGCAACGGGCGTATATGTAATAGACCGTTCCGCTTACAAGGTTCGAAAAGGTGGCCGTATTTAGCTGCCAACTTTTTACGGTTTCCGCTATCGTATAGTGAACCAACGTACCGCCTACCACCTTTACCGTATTGGGATTCCCTTCGTAGTTCGGTTCAAAGCGGGTGTTCTGTAATACGAACTGCTGGGAACGTGCGCCGGTGGCTAACATGGTCGTTTCAATCGAAAGCGGCTTTATCTTCTCGCTGTAATAGTGTCCTTCGGGGTCGAAAACATTAGCTAATACTTCTTGGCTGGCTTTCCAATTGCGGCGGGCCTTCGACGGGTCGGCAAGGTCGTTTATCTCTATAACATTGTCGATTTTCTGCAAGTCTTCGATAACGCGGGTTATCGTCGTTTTGGTTACGCTGTCGCCCAAGGTTATATTATACTTGTATTCCCGCAGCAAATCGCGCGTAAAGGCCGTAATTCGTACCGATTTGTTTACGCCTATGTCTTCATCTTCCACTGGGATATAATCGCCGACGGCAAAAAGGTTTACTACGGTCAGTTCGCCGGCGAACTGACGTATAAAATTTTCGTCGATACTTAACCCGTACTGTACTTGCGGCTGGCTGTATTCGGTTATTGCCTTGTTGCCTTCCGCAAGGAGTTTGTTTTCCGCGTCGGTCTTGTAAGTGTCCGGCAAATTTATATCCGTGAAGAAATACTTATCGCCTACGCCGAACTGAAACGCCGCACTTGTTTCGCTGGGGAACTTCATGCCGTTTTCGTCCGTGAACGGTACTACCTGTATTTCCTTCGTCGCGTGGTCGTACTTGTGTATGTCAAATTCATAGCCGGCCAAGTTTCCGGTAGTGAACTTTACCTTTGCAGTAGCTCCGTCGATAAGCCACTTTGTATTACCCGCGCTATCCTTTTCGTTAAGGTCGAAGTTCATAGTAGCGTCCTTAAAAGCATAATACGCGCTTCCGGCGGCTGTTACTTCGCCGTAGCGTTCGGGTCTGATGTCGTCGAATATCTTTGTATTCTCCTTCAACCCGTAAGCCGCAATAGCGGCCGCGTCCTCGATGTAGGAAGCGTTTTTAGCTTTGCCCGGAAGACAAAGACGGGTATAACGGTATTTGTCCCCAAGGTTGCTACTACCGCCGTAGACGTATAGCCGGGTAACTACGTTCTTGGAATTGATGTTTTGGCGCGTTAATTCGTAAAGCCCGCCGGTACGTCCGTACCGGAAGGTATAGGGGAAGTTTACCCCGGCCGTTTTGATATTGAGCGTACGAACGCCGTTAGCTTGGGTAATCTCAAATTCGGTGCTGTACTGTTCGCAAAGGTCTTGCAACACTTCCAAACAATTCTTTTCCGTATAGGTAAGCGTTTTATACTCCGTATTGGCCGGATAAACGCCTAACACCCATTTACCCGGATATACGCGGGTAAGGTTCCCGATAAGAATACCTAAGAAGTCTTCTAAATCGCCCGTAAAGCTATCTAATACGGTATCGTCCGGTAACAAAAATTGCACGTCGATTAACTCGTACTGTACGCCTTCGAAAGTAAGGGTATATTCGAAATTCCGGTTTCCGGTCTTCTTAATGCCCGGAAGCTGGTTAAGGGTATAAGTCTTCCCGTAAACGTCTATTTGGTCGCCCAAGTGGAAGGTTAAGGGCGTGGCACTTTTTACGGTTATCGCCACCGTATCCGCCCCTAACAGCGTAATACTTTGTTCGGCCTTGGTAACTCCGGACTTACGCGCCCGCGAAGTCAATAGGGCCGTAGTCCCGTCCGGGTGTCTTACTATAATTTGTTCCATACGATAATACCGTTAGTAGTGAAACTTTCTATTTCTTCGATAACTCCGGCGACAATGGCGTAAAAAATTCCGTCGGTCGTGTATTCGTGACTCGCTGTTACGTCGGTTCCGTAAACGTCGTTCGTTTGGGTTCCGTCGCCCCAAAAGATAGTAACCGCCTTCTTGCTGGTTAGGGTAATCGTTAGCGTTTTCGTATCATTGCTTAAACGCTGGTGCCGTACGATACGCTTTACCGGGTCGGGTTCCTTCAATTTCAAGGTAAAGGTTCCTACCATAAGGTCGTCGTTCCAACGTTTGTTAATGGCTACCCCGTTCTCGTTATAGACTTCGTAAAGCAACGGTTTCGTAGGGTGTATATCTACCATAAGCCGCTGGGTGTTGGGCCGGTTGAATACGTCCAAGAAGTCGTTTAGCTTCGTAACAAAGTCTACCTTCCCGTTCGCTTTCATAAAGCAATTAAGGGCTATTTCGCGGGGTTGCAGTATCTTGTTTTCAAGGTCTACTATCTCCCCGTGATAATCCGGCCAATCAACGGAAACCGGGGTTTTCATTTTGGGACGGTCAAGAAGGCCGTTACTTTCGCTTACATAAATATCCCAAGCCTTAAAATCGGTTCCGTCTATACTGTAAGCCAATTGCGCCACCGTAGCAATACTTTCGGTAATTTCTTCCTGCGGCAAGGCGGTATTATATACCTTAACTTCGTCGATACAACCGTACCCGTTGGCGGTCGTATAGATGTCTTGCAGGATAGCGAAACCGGTAGGCTGGGCGGGTAGCGTAATGGTCTGCACCAATGCCGTATCAAGGTAAATGCGGATTGTTAGGCCCTCTTTGACGATAGCCCAATAGCCCCAAGTATCGGCCGCAAGGTTAAACCACGCTTCCGTATAACCTTCTATGGCTTCCCAGCGGGCAAAGAATCCGATACGCTTACCTGTAAAGCCGTCCGGGAAGGCTGAACGCTTCAACCAGGCAAGCAGGGTAAAGTTCCCGGTAAGGGGAATTACGTTTTTGTCTATATCGCAATGCCCGTTACCGTCGAACTTTATACAATTGCCTTGCTTTCCGCCGGTAAAATCTGCTTCTACTACCGTACCGTCCGCCCGTGTCTTGCTGTAATCGTAAGCAATGGTAGAACCGGCCGCTTCATCGAAGGGCATATTTAGGATAATGTTACTTTCGTCTGCCATATCAATACGTTTTAGTCGTTTTTCGAATAACTTTTATTATCGCGTTACCTTCGCCGTCGCCGGTGGTAGTCGTCAAGTTCCCGCCGTAGTGGTTTACGCAAATCTTCGCGTTATCCCGTGCTTCTACTTCTACGGTGGTATCGTCGAATACGTCTACCATTACGAAGGAATTACCGGTAGCAAGAACCTTTAACCGGCTTTGGTGCTTTGCGAATACCTGCCCTACGTTCCAACCGTCGTAAGTGGCGGTACCCTCGCAACGGCCAAGGGCTACTACGTGCCGGAAGTTTCCTGCCGTAATAGCTTGGTCGAGGAACACGCCGTAGGCTTCGCAAGTACCTACGAAGTGCTGGCGTATAAATTCGTTGCTGGGGTACTCGTTGCTTAGGCAAAAGTCGATACCTTCAAGGTACATTTTAATAAGTTCGTCTTTCCCTTTGGTATCTATAAGGCGGCCGTACCATTCTTCGCAAATGCCTTTCTTTTTGGCGTCGCGGGCCAATCGTTTATTTACTTCCATATCGCTACATTGTTATTCCTTGCGCCCGTAACGGGTCGGACGCGCTTCCCGAAGTATTCTTTTCTATCTGTTCAAGGTGCCGGTTCGATACGCTTAATTTGCCGTCGATGTTGGCAAGGTGTATAAGCTGCTGGCGCAAGATTTCTATTTCCTGCACTTGGTTTACACGTACGGCGTTCGTTTGTCCGGCCAATAAATCTATACTTTCTTGGCTGGCTCCCTTAATTGCACCGGATAGGCTCGTAGTAGGGTCGCCGTTATCGTCCAAGTCCTTAAACAAATCTTCGTACAACTTCAAGGCTTCGGCGTACCCTTGGGCTATTGATTTTACTCTATCCTTAAACCGTTGCTGTTCTTCCGGGGTCAAGCCGTCGAAGGAACCGCCGCCTTCATCGTTAAAACCCATATCGCGCTGCAACTGCTTTACGGCATTTTGTAGCTGCTGTTCGAGGAATTGTTTTTTTAAGGCGTTCTTTACGGCATTACCTAATACCTGGTTCGTAACCTTTTCAATCGCGCTTTTTACTTTGTCGCTGTTGAAGCCGTCGGAGTAGGCTTCGGCTATCGCGTCGGACAATTGCGTAGCCAAGTCCTTTGCCGAAGTCTGCGTTACGCTTTCCGTAATTTCGGCTATGGTGTCTTCGATTTGGCGGCCTAATTCTTCGTACTGCTCCTTATATTGGTTTACCTTACCACTATCGGTTTTTTTCTTGCTTTCTTCCGCTTCCCACATAGCCCGCAAGTGCGCGCGTTGTTCGCGCATATTGTTAATAAGGGCCTTTTGGTTATCGTAAACCGATTCGCCTAACGCCTTATCTACGGCGTGTTCAAGTGCTTTGTAGGCGCGTTCCAATTCTTCGACGGCAGCAGCGTGTTTCTTAATGGCTCGTTCGGCCTTACGGTCGCGGGAGTTGAACAGGTCAAAGACGGAAGTTAGCATACCTACGGCTCCCTGTATCATTTGGGCCGGGTTCATAGTTGCGTACCCCTGTGCCATTTGCCCTATTCCGTCCACAATTCCGCCTACGTCCCCTAAAATAGCTTGGGTTTCGTCGTCCATAGAACCTCCCATTTTCTCAATAGCACCCGTAACCGCGTCGAACGAACCTTTTACCAAATCGGCCGTAGCCCCTACGCCTTTGAATACTTCGGATAGGTTCGCTTTACTTGCGTCCTTCTTATAGTCCTTCAAAGCCGTAGAAAGGGCCTTAAACGGGTTGCGGGTCTGTATTTCGTCCTTGGCTTCCCGCAACTTGCTTAAAACTACGTCTAAGTCTTGCGGGTTAAGTTCTACGCCTAATTGGGCCTTTTGCGCTTCGATTTTATCTATAAGGGCCTGTATTTGCGCCGTAGTAAGGTCGTCGAGGTTCCCGAAAAGTTGCTCCCAAGCCCCGGAATCGGTCAATTCCTGCAACGCTGCGGACGAAAGGGCCTTATTCTTGGCTTCCTGCAATTTCGCTACTAATTCTTCGTTATTCTGCTGGGTTGCCAATGCTATTTTTTCGTCGTATTGCGCGGAAATATCGGCGCATTTTTGCTGATATGTTTTGTATTCCTCTACCAATGCGTCGTAGTCTTCGTTCCCCGAACTTTTTGCGTATTTTTTGCGCTCTTTCTCCAAATTCGCCAAGGCTTCCAAGGCTATACGGCGTTCGTCGTCCGTCTTGGCCTTCGCCAATTGCTCGTTAAGAAGGCGGCTATTTTCGGCGTAGTTGGCTTCAAAGGTTATCTTCTTACCCAAATAGTCCGCATATTCGGATAATAGGGCTTTTGTCCGGTCTTTGGCCTTTTGCTCTACGTCTTCCTGCTGCTTCTTAATAATGTCGCTTTTACCTTTGTCAAGGTCGGAACCGTCCCCGGTCAAAGCCTTACGCTTTTCTTCCAAGATATTAACCATTTCCAAAATGGAACGTGCCCCGGAAAGTTGTTCTTTAAGCTCCTTTTCGAATCCGGCTAAAACGGTTTCCTTCGTTTCGTTGGCTATGGCGTTATTTAGCTTCTGCAATTCTTCGGCTTGTGTCTTTGTGGCCGTTCCGCTTCCGATAGCCTTAATAAGCTGGTCGCGCTGCTTCTGTAAATAATCCAAATAGCTACTTCCTTCTTTCAGCAACCCGGCGAACTCGGCTTTTGCGGCATTGCGTACTACTTCGTCTTTGGAATTTACCCAATTGTAATACTCCGTATATTTCTTTTTCCGGGCTTCCAATTGTTCCGTAAACGGGTCTTTTTGCGTAGTCTTAGAAGACGTGCCGGATAAATCCATTTTTTTAAGTAACGCTTCCTGTTCTTTGATTTTCGCCAATAACTCGGCCCGCTCCTTATCGGTGGTAGCTTCCTTATACTTTGCACGCAACTTTGAAATAGTCTTTTCCAGAGCTTCTATACTGCCTTCCGCCACTTTATCCGCACCGCCCCCGATAGAATCCAAAATTTCGCGTTCTTTTGCGGTAAATTCTACTTGCTGGTTTATCAAGGCGTTATATTCCCGTTCCGCTTTCGCTACGGCATCTTCGGCCTTTTTCCAATCGCGGGATTTTTCAATTATAACGCCTTTACGCTCTACGCCGTAACCGTCCTTATATGTTCCCTTCTTCGATACATACGCTTTCGGAGTAGCTTCTAATTCCTGCTGGGCTTTTAATACTTCCTTGTATTTCTCTACGGCCAATTCCTGTACGGCTAACGCTTTGGCCCGTTCTAAGCAGGCTTCTATAAACTTCGACTTATTAGCTACTAACAAGTCTTCCGCTTCTTTAACCGTCTTAATGGAAAATCCCAAGTCCTCGAAGCGGTCTTTATTGTCTTCGATAAACTTGTTTTTAGCGGCCATATCGTTACCCAGCCGGTTCCATGCGGTGGAAAGCTCGGTAATTGCTGTAACCGGTTCGGCGGCAGCTTCTACCACTTTGTTATTAAATTCTTCTTGCGCCTTCTTTGCTTCCCGATTCTTGGATATGAATTTGGAAATTAAGGCTATCGCAGCGGTAATCGCTACTGAAAGGCCAAGGGTTAAGGTCGCCATTAACGCCTTTGCCGCTACGTTGGAAATACCCAAAGCCGTAGCAAACTTCGTTTCCGCTACGGTAAGTAATTCTTTCGCCTTGCGAACTAATACAAGCTGGGTATATGAATCCTTGTTTAAGGTTTTGGCTACCTGCTGTAAGCCTATGGTTATAGCCATAAGGGACTGAACTTTAACCATAATCTTTTGCAAGTTTTCATTTTCCCCGGCAAACAGTCCTACCGCACCCTGCGCGGCCGAAAAAGCCCCGCTTATACCGCCCATTACCTCTAATACGGTATTCATATTTTGGTAGTCGTCGGACATAATTTTAGCCTGCGTATTTGCGTCGGCCATAGCGTCCGCCAAACGGCCTAATTCCGCCTGCATAGCCCGGTATTCGTCCGTATTACGCTTCCCGTTCTGTTCCATTTCCGCAAGTGAATTTTTAAGGTTCATAACTTGCGTTCGTAACATGCCTTTCGCCTTCGCGTTTTGCTCTACCTTGGCCTTATTCTCGTTTAAGGTTTGTTCTTCTTTCTGTAAAGCGTCCGCCGTGTTCGCCACTTCCTGCAAAAGTGCTTTCCGCTGGGCTATTTCGTCTTTTATAGCCTGTTGTTTGGCCGTTAATGCCCTATATTCTTCGTCCCCCTTGGCGGTGCCTTTCATAAAGGCGGCCCCGGCCGCTTCGCCCAAGCGGGCGTACTCTTTTTCAAGGTCGGCGATTGCGTTACTATGGATTGCGGCCATAGTGTCTATATCCTTAAACGCCGCTTCAATTTGTACGGCGGCTTCTCTGTACGCGGCTTCCATACGGTCGCCGCCTTCTACGGTTGCGTCCGTGAAACCCTGTACGCGCCTTTTGGTTTCGGCCAATGCGCTATTTATTTGCCCGTTATTCGCAATTATATCGAACTCCAAGGCACCGCCTTTTATATTCATCGGATAATGCTATTTATTTGTTGTAAAATACTTTCGGCGTTCTCGCTGGTTATCTTGGTTGTCGTGTTGCCCGCTGTATTGCCGTCTTCGTCGTCGGCCATGCGCGGCGCGTCGATTAACAACCGTTGAACAACGGCCCAAGCTACGCCGTGATGTAAGTAATCCCAAGTCCAGCCAAGGTGGGCGCAAATCGAACCCCGGCGGCCGTAAGGACTATTAAGCCCTATTACTCTATGCGCTCCGTCCTCGGTTGGGTCGTTCTTGCGCCGCTCATCAAGCGCATAGAGTTTATAAAATCCCCTAAGTTGCTTACGCTGGTTACGGCTTCGGAAAGTCCTACCAATTTGGAAGGTTTAATAGTGTGGAAGAAAAGGGCCGTAAGCCGGTCTAACTCCTTATCGTCGTTGTATTTTTTTACCCTTCCACCCGCGCAAACTTCGGTAACGTGGTAATCTTCGCCCAATACGGCAATAGCGATTATTCGGGCCATACGTGCGGCGTTATCTTTGGCTATGCGCTTCGCTTCCGCCAAGGTTTCCGTTCCGCCGGCTGTAAGCCGTTTTTCGTCTAAGCCCATTTCTACCCATATCGCGCTAAGTCTGTCAAGAACCGAAAGCGTAGGTTCCTGTATTTCGAAGTCTTCCTTTACCGTAATTACTTCGGGACGTTGGAAGAATCCTTTAACGCCTTTTTTATGCCGGCGGATTTTATGCGTAACGCTGAACTTTATACCTTGCTTTACCAAAAGGTTAAGTTCTTCGCGCTCTAACTCTAAATCCGTTTTTTCTCTTATCGTATCGTCGTTCATATCGTCGTTAAATCAAGAAAGCCCCCGAAACTTTCATTTGGGGGCTTTCGGGTTAAAGTAAGGCTTTCCCCGCGTTATGCCTGCACGTCTGCGGCGGTCATAAGCGTAGCGGTTATTTTCTTAGTTCCCGTTTTGGTCGGCTGCAATACGGTACCGGCAACCTCGATAAGAAGAATACCGCTTTTACTGAAAGTTGCGTTAATCTTACTTACGAGTTTCATGCGCGGAATCTCGAATTTAAGGCCCTGTTCCGGGGTAATGCGTACCGACTTTTCGACTACGGGGATTTTATCCGGAGCTTCCCATTTATCCGGCGTTGAACCCGTGCCGGGGGTACCTACGCCGCCCAAAAGGTCGGCAAGAACCGTAACCGAAGGGTTCATAATCGAAAAGTTGAAGTTCGTTTTTCCGCCCCGGCTAATGCTTATTACGGGGTCGTCCACTTCTTCGGCGTAGTGGTCGGTTGTTTCCGGGTCTTCCTGCGTCATCGTGCAGGTGTCTTGGTAGGTATAACCCAATACGTCCAAGGTTTCGCCCATACCGCCGTCCTCGGCAATTGCTCCTACCTCAATCTTGGAAAGACCGATAGTATAAGTTTTCTTTGCTGCCATTGTCGTAAATTTTAATTAGTTCGTTGTATATTCCATTCTACCCGCAAGTTGTTGTAATGCTCGTTAATGCCCGGTTCTTTAATTATGGCTTCCGTAGAAACCCGAATAGTCAGCCCGGTAATGTTCGCCGATTTTAGAACCGATAGAACAATAGCCGTTAGTTCGCGTATTCGCTCCCTATGCGCCTTAAATTGTTCGGTTCGGCCTATCCTTTCCTTTTTGTCGGGGACGTGGATATTTACGTTTGAAGTTCCGGTTTGCGGTACTTCGTGGTTTAGGAATAGGTTGTTAATTACTACGTCTTCCTTCCCGGAATTATCCGGCCGTTCTCCCTGCACGAATATTCCGCCGCTAAGGGCCGCTTTCAATTCGGCCGAAGCGTTCAGAATCTCAAAAAGAATATCATCGGTTTCTATACTCTGCATACCTCTTTGTGTTAAATCCATAACCGGCAATGAAGCCGGCCGAGGTCGAACTTTTCGCAAGTTCCGGTTACTACAACTAAGCCCGTTGCTTTGGCTGCTTCTACAAACTCGGTATTCGAAAGCTGGCTAACGTCTACCTTCTCCCGCGTTACAATTACCTGCGTGCCTTCGGGAATTTTGGCCGTACCTTTCGGTAGCTGGATAAGCGAAGCGAATACGCGGGTTTCTCCGTCGGCGGTCTGAATTGTCGAACCTTTACCGTTGGTTTCTTCCCGGCAAACTGCTTTTAACTCCCATGCGGCGGCGGGCGTTTCCCAAGAACCGTTAGGTAATTGGACGCTTTCGCCGTCGTGCTGCAAGGCGTACAAGTATTGCGGGTATTGGTAGGAAGTCGTTACCATACGTTGCTTTTGTTCCGAATTTTGGGCTTGCCGGCCGGCGTAATGCCTAATTCCGTGCAAGTCGCGTTATACCAAAGTTTGATAGCGTCCCAATTCCAACTAATGGAATACCCGCCTTCTCCGATATTGGCAAGGGGGATAAGCGTTGTAAACTCTCGGCAAATGGCCGTTTTAGCCTTCCGCACGTCTACCGGTGCGTCCGGGTCGGGGATAAGTCCGCTTTGGTTGCAAAGTATCAAATCCACGTCGTCCGCCGATAGCTGGAATTTGCCGACCGTCTTAGTAATCCATTCTTTGTAAGTCATCGGGTAAGGGTATTAGGATAGGGGCGACCGTTGCCGGCCGTCCCTTTCCGGTTAGTGTGTCCAGGTGCTGTTAGAAGTGTCCATAAGGAAGGAACGGCCCGAAGAAAGCCAAGCCGGGAAAGCGTTTGCAATTCCTACGGTAACTTCTTCGATAGGTTCCTCGGTGGAATACTTCTTTACGCAGGTGTGTCCGTTCATAGCTTTGATTGCTACGGAACCTTTAAGGTTCATATCGGCCGGCTTCTTCCAATAGGTC
>ULLS01033648.1_pt1 | contig 13336 bp, 9 predicted proteins | sample 1951471 | NCBI WGS metagenome assembly ULLS01 (sample SAMEA4835532, study PRJEB28245) | human gut metagenome | biome: gut microbiome; material: fecal sample | place: Denmark | collected 2008 | reverse complement strand
CTCGGCGGCGACTACGGCTACAACCACATCTTCAGCACGAACCTGGGATTCGAACTCCCCGAGCCGCACGGCGACTACACGCATGCCGACTCCCGCCATACGGGCAACATCTGGCTGCGCCACGCCAAGCGCTGGCGCAGGTTCGATGCCTCGGCCTCGGCGGGCGTGAGCCTCACGCCCTACGGCACCTCGGCGCTGTGGAACATCGACGGAGGCTGGAAACCCTCCGAGTCGTGGCATGTCGGCCTGGGGGCCTCGCAGTCGATGCGCCTGCCGACCTTCACGGACCTCTACTACTCCTCGCCGGCCCAGATCAACAACCTCGACCTGACGCCCGAGCACGCCGTGACATTCCGCCTCGGCGCCGACTACGCCCGCGGGGTGTGGAGCGCCTCGGTGCAGAGCTACTACCGCCTCGGACGCGATCTGATCGACTGGGTGTGGTACGACGACATCCCCTCGAACCCCGAGGCCTGGCGCGGCAAGTGGCACTCCGAGCAGACGAGCCGGCTCAACACCTTCGGGCTCGAAATCTCGGGCGGCTACACCTCCGGGACGGGCTTCCTGCGCCGTGTGACGCTCTCCTACGGATACATCACGACCGACCGCCGCGAGGACATCGTGGCCAAGAGCGCCATGGACTTCATGCGCCACAAGGCGGCGCTGTCGGTCGGCGTGCACTTCCTGCGGCGCATGTCGCTCGTGCTGACCGGATCGGTCTATGACCGCAACGGCGAGTATACCTGGTATCCCGTTGCGGGCGACTCGTCGCAGAGCGAACAGCGCTCGTTCGAGCCCTACTTCCTGCTCGACGGACGCCTCCAGTGGGAGAAGGGGTGGTGCCGCCTCTACGTCGATGCGACGAACATCACCGACTCGCGCTACTGCGACATGGGCGGCATTCCGCTGCCCGGCTTCTGGTGCATCGCGGGCGTCACGCTGACCTTCGGGCGCTGACGCCTCCCGATTCCTCCCTTTTCCGGCTGCAACCCTTCGGGTCCGGATCCCGCGCCGCGGGGTCCGGACCTTTCGTTTCGACCCTCCGGAACTTTCTGTTTTTTTCGTCCTGCGCGTTTTTCTCTTACTGATCGTAGTTTTTGTCACGAAAAAACGGTATATTTGAAGCAAAGAATTTCTAAACGCACACGATATGGAGAAACGAATCGTCGAATGCGTTCCCAACTTCAGCGAGGGACGCGACAAGGCCGTGATCGACGCGATCACGGCGGCCATCGTACAGTCCGGCGGCGTGAAGCTGCTGGATGTGGATCCGGGCGAAGCGACCAACCGCACGGTCGTCACCTTCGTCGGCTCACCCGAAGCGGTCGTCGAGGCGGCCTTCGCCGGAGTCCGGCGCGCCGCCGAACTGATCGACATGCGCCACCACAAGGGGGCACACCCGCGCATGGGTGCCACCGACGTTCTCCCGCTGATCCCCATCTCGGGCATCACGCTCGAGGAGTGCGCCGAGCTGGCCCGCACGCTGGCCCGCCGCATCGCCGACGAACTGCGCATCCCGACCTACTGCTACGAGGCCTCGGCCCTGCGTCCCGAGCGGCGCAACCTGGCCGTCTGCCGGGCCGGCGAGTACGAGGCGCTGCCCGAGAAGCTCGCCCATACCGACACGGCTCCCGATTTCGGGGCCCGTCCCTTCGATGAAGGGGTGGCCCGCACGGGCGCCACGACGGTCGGTGCGCGCGACTTCCTGATCGCCGTCAATTTCAACCTCAATACCACCTCCACGCGCCGCGCCAACGCCATCGCCTTCGACGTGCGCGAGAAGGGGCGGCCGGTCCGCGAGGGTAACCCGATCACCGGAAAGATCGTCAAGGACGCCGAAGGCAACCCGGTGATGCGTCCCGGAACGCTCAAGGCCACGAAGGCCATCGGCTGGTACATCGAGGAGTACGGCATCGCCCAGGTCTCGATGAACATCACCGACATCTCGGTCACGCCGCTGCACGTGGCCTTCGACGAGGTGTGCCGCAAGGCCGATGCCCGCGGCGTCCGCGTCACCGGCACCGAGATCGTGGGGCTCGTTCCCAAGCGGGCGCTGCTCGAGGCGGGCCGCTACTTCCTGCGCAAGCAGCACCGCTCGACGGGTATCGCCGAGGAGGAGATCATCCGCCTGGCCGTGAAATCGATGGGGCTCGACGACCTGAAGCCCTTCGACCCGAAGGAGAAGGTGATCGAATACCTGCTTGAGGCGGAGGATCAGAAGAAGCGGCTGATCGACCTCACGTGCAAGGGATTTGCCGCCGAGACCGCGAGCGAATCGCCCGCTCCGGGCGGCGGTTCGATCTCGGCCTACATGGGAGCGCTCGGCGCCGCCCTCGGAACGATGGTCGCCAACCTCTCGTCGCACAAGGCCGGCTGGGACGACCGCTGGGAGGAGTTCTCCGACTGGGCCGACCGCGGCCAGGCGCTGCTCGCCGAACTGCTGCACCTGGTGGACGAGGATACGGAGGCCTTCAACCGGATCATGGCCGTCTTCGCCATGCCCAAATCGACCGACGAGGAGAAGGCCGCCCGCAGTGCGGCCCTGCAGGAGGCCACGCTCTACGCCACGGAGGTTCCCCTGCGGACGATGAAGGCCGCCGTGCGGGTCTTCCCGCTGGTACGCGCGATGGCCGAGACGGGCAATCCCAATTCGGTCTCGGATGCCGGAGTAGGGGCCCTCGCGGCCCGCAGCGCCGTACTCGGGGCCTGCCTGAACGTGAAGATCAATGCCGCGGGGCTGAAGGACCGCGAGCGGGCCGGGGCGCTGGTCGCCGAGGCCGAATCCATTGCAGCCGACGCCGTCCGTCTGGAGACGGAGGTGCTGGCCATCGTAGAAGAAAAGATAAAATAGCCGACCATGACACTCGCCGAATTCCAAGCCGACATCCGCGCAGGCATTCCCGACCGGCTGCCCGCCGCGAAACCCTATGACAAACAGATCAACCACGCACCCAAGCGCAAGGATATCCTCACGCCCGCCGAGAAGGAGCTGGCCCTGCGCAACGCCCTGCGCTACTTCCCGGCCAAGCACCATGCGGTGCTGGCCCGCGAGTTTGCCGCCGAGCTGCGCAAGTACGGACGCATCTACATGTACCGCCTGCGCCCCGACTACGAGATGTATGCCCGCCCGATCGACGAATACCCGGCCCGCTGCCGGCAGGCGGCGGCCATCATGATGATGATCCAGAACAACCTGGACAAGGCCGTGGCGCAGCATCCCCACGAACTGATCACCTACGGCGGCAACGGGGCCGTATTCCAGAACTGGGCACAGTACCGCCTGACGATGAAGTACCTCTCGGAGATGACCGACCGCCAGACGCTGGTCATGTACTCGGGCCATCCGCTGGGTCTCTTCCCGTCGCATCCCGACGCCCCGCGCGTCGTGGTCACCAACGGCATGGTGATTCCCAACTACTCGAAGCCCGACGACTGGGAGCGGATGAACGCCCTCGGCGTCTCGCAGTACGGACAGATGACCGCCGGCTCCTACATGTACATCGGCCCGCAGGGCATCGTGCACGGCACGACGATCACGGTGATGAACGCCGCACGCAAGCGTTTCACGGCCGACCGCCGCGACACCCGCGGCATGCTCTTCGTCTCGTCGGGCCTCGGCGGCATGTCGGGCGCCCAGCCCAAGGCGGGCAACATCTCGGGTGTGGTCTCGGTCATCGCCGAGATCAACCCCAAGGCAGCCCGGAAGCGCTACGAGCAGGGATGGGTTGATGAACTGCATGAATCATTGGATGAGCTGATCGAGCGTATCCGCAAGGCTGTCAGCGCAAAAGAGATCGTGTCTCTGGCCTATGTGGGCAACATCGTGGACCTCTGGGAGCGCCTCGCCGCCGAGGAGATCCCCGTAGATCTGGGTTCCGACCAGACCTCGCTGCACAACCCCTGGGCCGGAGGCTACTATCCCGTCGGACTGAGCTACGAAGCCTCGAACAAGATGATGGCCGAGGAGCCGACGCGCTTCCGTGAGTGCGTGCAGGAATCGCTTCGCCGTCAGGTCGATGCCATCAACAAGCTCACCTCGCGCGGCATGTACTTCTTCGACTACGGCAACGCCTTCCTGCTCGAGGCCTCGCGTGCCGGGGCCGCCGTGATGGGCGAGGGCGGACGCTTCCGCTATCCCTCCTACGTGCAGGACATCATGGGACCGATGTTCTTCGACTACGGATTCGGGCCGTTCCGCTGGGTCTGCACCTCGGGGAAACCCGAAGATCTGGAGACGACCGACCGGCTGGCAGCCGAGGTGCTGGAGGAGATCCGCCGCACGGCGCCCGCCGACATCGCCGGTCAGCTCGACGACAACATCCACTGGATCCGCGAGGCGGGCCGCAATCACCTGGTCGTCGGTTCGCAGGCGCGCATCCTCTATGCCGACAGCGAGGGCCGCACGAAGATCGCGCAGGCCTTCAACCGGGCAATCGCCGACGGCCGCATCTCGGCACCCGTCGTGCTGGGCCGCGACCACCACGACGTCTCGGGCACCGACTCGCCCTACCGCGAAACCTCGAACATCTACGACGGCTCGAACTTGACGGCCGACATGGCCGTGCAGAACGTCATCGGCGACGCCTTCCGCGGCGCGACGTGGGTCTCGATCCACAACGGCGGCGGCGTCGGCTGGGGCGAGGTGATCAACGGCGGCTTCGGCATGGTGATCGACGGCTCGAAGGATGCCGACCGTCGCATCCGCGAGATGCTGTTCTGGGACGTGAACAACGGCATCGCCCGCCGCAGCTGGGCCCGCAACGAAGGGGCCGTGGCGGCCATCCGCCGCGAGATGGAGCGCACCCCCGGACTGGAGGTTACGCTGCCCAACTCCGCCGACGACGACATCATCCGCAATGCATTGAACGATAACGAATAACAACTGCTACCCGATATGGAACATCATCTGATATCCGCGGAGCGCCTGACCATCGCCCGCGTGCGCGAAATCCTCGAACGCCGCCTTCCGCTGGCTTTGAGCAACGACGCCCGGCAGCGGATCGTCCGCTGCCGCGAATACCTCGACCGCAAGATGGAGCACCCCGAGCGGCCGATCTACGGCATCACGACGGGCTTCGGCTCGCTGTGCGACATCTCAGTCGACCGCGACGAACTCTCCCGGCTGCAGCGTAACCTCGTCATGTCGCACGCCTGCGGCACCGGCGAGCGCGTGCCGTCGGAGATCGTGCGGCTCATCCTGCTGCTCAAGATCCAGTCGCTCTCCTACGGTTACTCGGGCGTACAGCTTCGGACCGTCGAGCGGCTCGTCGAGTTCTTCAACCGCGACATCCTGCCGGTCATCTACCAGCAGGGATCGCTCGGCGCATCGGGAGACCTGGCGCCGCTGGCCCACATGAGCCTGCCGCTGCTGGGACTGGGCGAGGTCGAGGTCGGCGGGGTAGTGCGCCCCGCAGCCGACCTGCTCCGCGAACTGGGCTGGGAACCCCTCGAACTCCAGTCGAAGGAGGGTCTGGCGCTGCTCAACGGCACGCAGTTCATGAGCGCCTACGGCGTCTGGTCGCTCATCGCCGCACAACGGCTGAGCGAGTGGGCCGACCGCATCGGGGCCCTGTCGCTCGACGCCTTCGACGGACGCATCGAGCCCTTCTGCGATCAGGTGCACCTGATCCGCGCCCACAAGGGGCAGCTCACGACGGCCCGCGCCTTCCGCCGCCTGCTCGAGGGCAGCGAGCTGATCGCCCGGCCGAAGCAGCACGTGCAGGATCCCTATTCGTTCCGCTGCATCCCGCAGGTCCACGGTGCCACGAAGGACACCATCGACTATGTCGGTCAGGTGCTCGAGACCGAGATCAACTCCCCGACGGACAACCCGACGGTCTTCCCCGAGGAGGATATGGTCGTCTCGGCGGGCAACTTCCACGGGCAGCCGATCGCCTTGGCGATGGACTTCCTGGCCATCGCCGTGGCCGAGCTGGGCAACATCTCCGAGCGGCGCATCTACAAGCTGATCTCGGGGGCCCGCGAACTGCCGAAGTTCCTCGTGGCCAATCCGGGGCTGAACAGCGGCTTCATGATCCCGCAATATACAGCAGCGTCGATCGTCAGCCAGTCAAAGGGGCTCTGCATGCCCGCCTCTGTCGATTCGATCCCCTCGTCGCAGGGACAGGAGGACCACGTGAGCATGGGTTCGAACGCCGCGACGAAACTGCGCCGCGTGGTGCTCAACACCGAGCGGGTGCTGGCCATCGAGCTCTTCAACGCCGCCCAGGCCCTCGAGTTCCGCCGCCCGGCCCGCACGTCGCCCGAGTTGGAGCAGCTGGTGGCCGACTACCGCCGTCGCGTACCTTTCATCGACAACGACGAGGTGATGTATCCGCACATCGCTGCGTCGGTGGAATTCCTGCGCGAGCGATGAAACTGCTGGTCAAAAACATCGGACGGATCGTCGGTATCGAGACGGAGGGCCGCCTGCGCCGCTGCGGTGCGGAGATGGACCGCCTCGACACGCTCGAGGATGCCTGGCTGCTGACCGACGGAGAGCGCATTGCGGCGTTCGGCCGCATGTCGGATCTCGGCGAGACGGATGCCGACCGCATCGTCGATGCCGCGGGCGGGATGCTCTTCCCGTCGTTCTGCGACTCGCACACCCACCTGGTCTACGCCGGGAGCCGCGAGCAGGAGTTTCTGGACAAGATCAACGGCCTTTCGTATGAGGAGATCGCACGCCGCGGAGGCGGCATCCTGAACTCCGCCGACCGGCTGCACGAAACCTCCGAGGAGGAGCTCTACCGGCAGGCGATGGAGCGCATCCGCGAGATCATCGCCATGGGTACGGGCTGCGTGGAGATCAAGTCGGGCTACGGTCTCTCGACCGAAGACGAGCTGAAGATGCTGCGCGTCATCCGGCGCATCCGCGAGACGTCGCCCCTCGAGGTGCGGGCCACCTTCCTCGGGGCCCACGCCGTGGCGCGGGCCTACCGGGGCCGGCAGGGCGAATATGTCGATCTGATCTGCCGCGAGATGCTGCCGGCCGTGGCCCGCGAGGGGCTGGCCGACTTCATCGATGTCTTCTGCGATGCGGGCTTCTTCACCGTGGAGGAGACCGAGCGGATGCTTGCCGAAGGCCGGCGCTACGGACTGCGGGGCAAGATCCATGCCAACGAACTGGCCGTCTCGGGCGGTGTGCAGGCCGGTGTGCGCTGCGGCGCGCTGTCAGTGGACCACCTTGAGCGGAGCGGCGCCGAGGAGATCGAGGCGCTCCGCGGCTCGGAGACCATGCCGACGCTGCTGCCCGGTGCCGCCTTCTTCCTCGGGATGAGCTATCCGCCCGCCCGCGAAATGATCCGCGCGGGGCTGGGCGTGGCCCTCGCTTCGGACTACAACCCCGGCTCGTCGCCCTCGGGCAACATGCGCATGGTCGTGGCGCTGGCCTCGATCCGCATGCGTATGACCCCGGCCGAGGCGATCCATGCCGCTACGCTCAACGGCGCCTGTGCCATGGGGCTGAGCGACCGTTTCGGAAGCATCACCCCGGGCAAGACGGCCAACTTCTTCCTGACCAGGCCGATGCCGTCGGTCGAGTTCTTCTCCTACGCCTACCAGACACCGCTCATCGATCGGGTCTTCCTGCGGGGCGAAGCGTGTGGCGGTGCGGTCCCGGCCTGATTTTTGAGGACCGGAAGACAAGATGACAAACAAGTTGTACCTGTTCCTGGCGCTCCTCTGCTGTTGCGCGGGAACCCCATTGAACGCACAGACCATGAAACCGCTGACACCCGAAGAGAAATGGGTCATCGAACAGAAGGGAACCGAAGCCCCCTTCTCCGGAAAGTACTACAACCACCGCGAGGCGGGCACCTACATCTGCCGCAAGTGCGGCGCGCCGCTCTACCGCTCGGCCGACAAGTTCGACGCGGGATGCGGCTGGCCGAGCTTCGACGACGAGATCCCCGGGGCCGTGCGCCGCACCCCCGATGCCGACGGCGTGCGTACGGAGATCACCTGCGCCCGCTGCGGCGCCCACCTGGGCCACGTCTTCCTGAACGAGGGTTTCACGCCCAAGAACACGCGCCACTGCGTGAACTCCGTCTCGCTGGAGTTCCTTCCCGAAAAGAAGGAGGCGGCCTCGCCGGCTCCGGCCGAGGAGACGGCGATCTTCGCCGGAGGGTGCTTCTGGGGCGTGGAGTACATGCTCTCGAAGCGTCCCGGAGTGCTCGACGTCGAATCGGGCTACATCGGCGGCCACAAGGACCATCCGACCTACGAGGAGGTGCGCAGCCACACCACGGGACATGCCGAGGCGGTACGCGTGCGCTTCGACCCGAGCCGGATCGGCTACGAGGAGCTCGCACGGCTCTTCTTCGAGATCCACGACCCGACGCAGGCCGACGGGCAGGGTCCCGACATCGGCGACCAGTACCGCTCGGAGATCTTCTACACGACCCCCGCACAGCGCGACATCGCCCTGCGGCTGATCGACACCCTCCGCTCCAGGGGCTATGACGTGGTGACACGCGTGACGCCCGCCACGACCTTCTGGCCCGCCGAAGGATACCATCAAGACTACTACGACCGCAAGGGGACACAGCCCTATTGCCACAGCTACACGAAGCGCTTCTGATCCGGCGGCAACAAATCCGGAAGCGGTGACGGAATCCCGTCGCCGCTTCTCTTTTTTTCGTATCTTTGCCCAAACGAAAAAAAAACGAAACCGCATGGAACGCATCCAAGGAACCGCGTGGGCGATCGTCTCCTCCGCGACATTCGGCCTCGCGCCGCTCTTCACCCTGCTGCTCATCGGCATGGGCTACTCGTCGTTCGAGGTGCTGTCCTACCGCTGGGGCGTCGCGTCGCTCTGCCTGGGAGGCTGGGGGCTTGCAACCGGCTGCAACTTCCGACTCGGACGGAAGGAGCTCCGCACGGTCTTCGTATTGAGCATCTTCCGGGCCGTGACGTCGTTGAGCCTCGTCGTCGCCTACCAGATGATCGCCAGCGGCGTGGCCTCGATCATCCACTTCATGTACCCGCTGGCCGTAGCGCTCGCCATGGTCTGCTTCTTCCGCGAGCGGGGCTCGGCCGTGACCTTCGCGGCGATCGGGCTCTCGATCGTGGGTGCCGTGCTTCTCTCGTCGGGCAGCGTCGGGTTTGCGCGCGGCAATGCGCTGCTCGGAACCGCTGCTGCCGTCGTGTCGGTCTTCTCCTACGGCGGCTACATCGTCGGCGTGCGCCGAAGCCGCGCCGTGACAATTCCCTCTACCGTGCTGACCACCTACGTCATGGCCTTCGGAGCGCTCTTCTTCCTGATCGGCGCCAGCCTTACGGGCGGCATCCGCCTCGAGACGGAGCCCCGTGCCTGGCTCTCAATCCTCGGCCTCGCCCTGCCGGCCACGGCCCTGTCGAACATGGCGCTCGTACAGGCGATCAAGAAGATCGGTCCGACGCTCACCTCCGTATTTGGCGCCATGGAGCCGCTGACGGCCGTCGTGATCGGTATCACCGTATTCGGCGAGCCCTTCACGTGGCGGAGCGCCGCGGGCATCGTGCTGATCGTCTCGGCGGTCCTGACGGTGATCCTGCGCAACGGCCGCAGCGGGGCCTGACCCCGTACATTATCCGTCTTCCTGTAGCCTGCCCCACGGCAATAACCAGGAACGCCGGCCGGAGGACGGTTTTATGACAGTCTGGCTATCGGGTCAATAGATCGGTCATGCGTTTGATTCCCTCGCGCAGCAGTGCCCGCGGGCAGGCGATGTTCACCCGGATGAAGCCCTCGCCGGCGGCACCGTACATCGCTCCGGGGTTGATCCGCACGCGGGCCTCGGCAGTCAGCCGCCGGTCGAGTTCCGCGGAGCTCAGGCCCGCGGCCCGGCAGTCGATCCACACCAGGTAGGTGCCCTCGAGCGGCAATACGGGGAATTGGGGCAGGCGGGCGGCGAAATGGTCGCGCAGTTCCACGTAGTTGCCCCACAGGTATTCGTTCAAGGCGTCGAGCCACGCGTCGCCCTCATTGTAGGCGGCCATCAGGGCCTCGATGGCAAAGGGACTGATCATTCCCGTCTCGTTGATCTCGAGTGCACGGACAATCCGCCCGCGCGTGTCGGGGTCGGCGGCGAAGATGTTGGCCACCTGCAGACCGGCCAGGTTGAAGGCCTTGCTGGGCGACGTGCAGGTCACCGAGTGCTGACGGAACCGTTCGTCGAGTGAGGCGAAGGGAGTATAGCGGAATCCCGGCATGACCAGTTCGCAGTGGATCTCGTCGGCGATGATGAAGAGGTCGTGGCGCAGGCAGATCTCGCCGATGCGCCGCAACTCGTCGGGCGTCCAGACCCGGCCGGCGGGGTTGTGGGGGTTGCACAGCAGCATGAGTTTCACCGCCGGGTCGGCCGCACGGCGCTCGAGGTCCTCGAAGTCGATGCGGTAGCGGTTGCCGTCGAGCACCAGGTTGCTCTCCTCGGGCGTGCAGCCGCTGTTGGCAATGGCGATGTAAAAGTGGTTGTAGACCGGCGGCTGGATCAGCACCTTGTCTCCCGGACGGGTCATGGCCCGCAGAATGGCCGAAAGGGCGGGGATGACGCCCGTCACAGGGTGGATCCACTCCCGCTCGGGCGCCCATCCGTGGCGGCGCAGAAACCAGCCCCGGATCGACTCGGCATAGGCCTCGGGCGGTATGGCGTAGCCGTAGATGCCGTGCTCGACCCGCCGGCGCAGCGCCTCGACGACCGCCGGGGCCGTGCGGAAATCCATGTCGGCAACCCACATGGGCAGCACGCCGTCGGGTACCCCGTCGTCCCATTTCACGGAGCAGGTGCCCCGCCGGGGGACGATCTCATCGAAATCGAAATGTTCCATATCTGTATGCATGCGGTTTGAAGTCGTGTCCCGATCGGGACGAACAAATATAAACAATCTTCCGCAGACCGCAAAACCGGCGGGGGGGGCCTCTGCGCGCCGGATAAATTTGGCATACCGCGCCGCATGTCGTATCTTTGCCCCGTAAAGAGACAAAAAAAGGAAACCATGGCAGACGACTTTCTGGGACGTAAGATGGAAGAGTACCGCGCCCGCGCTGCGGCTCCCGCCGTGCGGAGGCCGCAGCCGTCGCTCATGCGGCTGCTGCTCCGGAACCGCAGTTACCGCGGCTATGACACACACTTTGTCGTGCGCGAGGACCAGCTGCGCAGCATCATCGCGGTCAATACGCGCATCCCTTCGGCGCGGAATGCGCAGGTGCTGCGCTTCCGCCCCGTGCTGGCTGACGAGGCGGACAAGGTCCTGCCGCACATCCGCCTCGGCGGGGCCCTGCCCGAACTGCACCTGCCGCTGCCGGGCACCGAGCCCCGTGCCTTCATCATCGTCTGCACGACGGTGCCCGAGGACCGCTACGTCGATATGGATCTCGGAATCTCGGCACAGAGCATGCTGCTGCGCGCCGCGGAGATCGGGCTGAACGGCATCTGCATCGGGGCGTTCGACCGCGAGGCGATCCGCCGGGAGTTCGGACTCGGCTGCGAGCCGCTGCTCGTCGTGGCCGTCGGCAAGGGGGCCGAGCGCATCGAGCTCGTGGAGATCGGCGCCGACGAGAGCCGGGCCTACTACCGCCGCGACGGGGTGCACTATGTGCCCAAGCTGCGTCTCGACGACCTGCTGATCGGATAGGCTATCCGGCCCCGAGCCGTCCCGTTTTGCACCGAATTTGCGGTGTCATTCCCGAAACACGAAGATCACGATGGAGACTCTGACCGGCTGGATCGGCAGCATCAACGACATTCTGTGGAGCCATGTGCTGGTTGCGGCGCTGCTCGGCTGCGCCGTGTGGTTCACCCTGCGGACACGCGGCGTGCAGTTCCGCATGCTGCGCGAGATGGTCCGCGTGCTGGGCGAGCCGTCGGGAAGCGCACCCGGGGGCGAGCGCCACGTCTCCTCGTTCCAGGCCTTCGCCGTATCGCTGGCCAGCCGCGTCGGCACGGGCAACCTGGCCGGCGTGGCCACGGCGATCGTCGTCGGCGGTCCCGGAGCGGTCTTCTGGATGTGGGTCATCGCCCTCGTGGGGGCCGCGAGCGCCTTCGTCGAATCGACCCTCGCGCAGCTCTACAAACGCCGCGGCCGCGACTCCTACGTCGGCGGCCCGGCCTACTACATGGAGTACGGGCTCGGGAAACGGTGGATGGGCGTGCTGTTCGCCGTGCTGATCTCCGTAACGTTCGGATTTGCCTTCAACTCGGTGCAGAGCAACACGATCTGCGCCGCATGGGAGGGCGCCTTCGGGCTCGATCCGCACTGGATCGGCGTCGGGCTCACCGCGCTCACGCTCCTCATCATCTTCGGCGGCATCCACCGCATCGCCCGGGTCAGCGGCGTGATCGTCCCGGTCATGGCCCTGGGCTACATCCTGCTGGCCCTGGGCATCGTCCTGTTCAACATCCGCCGGCTGCCCGAGGTGCTCGGGCTGATCCTCTCCGAGGCCTTCGGCTGGGGCCCGGTCCTGGGCGGAGCGGCTGGCGCGGCGCTCATGCAGGGTATCAAGCGCGGCCTGTTCAGCAACGAGGCCGGCATGGGCTCGGCCCCGAACGTCGCCGCCACGGCCCACGTCTCGCATCCGGTGAAGCAGGGGCTGATCCAGACCCTCGGTGTCTTCACCGACACGCTGCTCATCTGCACCTGCACGGCCTTCATCATCCTCTTCGGCGGCGTCCCCGACGCCTCGCTGAACGGCATCCAGCTGACGCAGGCCGCCCTGGTGAGCAAAATCGGCCCCGTCGGCGGACTGTTCGTCGCCGTGGCGATCTTCCTCTTCGCCTTCTCGTCGATCATCGGCAACTACTACTACGGCGAGGCCAACGTGCGGTTCATCACCTCCCGGCGCGGGGTGCTCACGCTCTACCGCCTGCTGGTCGGGGGCATGGTGCTCTTCGGGTCGCTGGCGACGCTCGACCTGGTGTGGAGCCTTGCCGACGTGACCATGGCGCTGATGACGCTCTGCAACCTCGCGGCGATCCTCCTGCTGGGCCACGAAGCCGTCGCCCTGCTCGCCGACTACGTCGCCCAGAAGCGCAGCGGAGTCCGCAGCCCCCGTTTCACGAAGGAGCGCATTCCCCGGCTGAAGGGGCGGATCGACTGCTGGTGAGAAAAAGCCGTCGTGCGACGGCGCTCCGTCCCGAAGATTTGGTATCTTTGCGGAAACGATACGCAAACAGATTCCATGAAAGCCTGTACCTACGTCAGACACGGCCATTTCGCGCTGTGCGACAAACCCGTTCCCGTATTGCTCGATCCGCGCGATGCACTGGTGCGCGTCACGCTGGGCAGCATCTGCACCAGCGACCTGCATATCAAGCACGGCAGCGTGCCGCGCGCCGTCGAGGGCATCACCGTCGGC
>ULLS01021177.1_pt1 | contig 13748 bp, 8 predicted proteins | sample 1951471 | NCBI WGS metagenome assembly ULLS01 (sample SAMEA4835532, study PRJEB28245) | human gut metagenome | biome: gut microbiome; material: fecal sample | place: Denmark | collected 2008 | reverse complement strand
GCGTCTTGATGCAGCTAATCGAGATGGTACTCTTGTATTTGATGATAGTGAAATAGCTAAACAGCAAGCATCACTTCAAGCTATTAAAGAGATTGCTAATACTACAATGATTAATTATCTTAATACTATTAATCAAATTAAGCAATCTATTAAGCAAGAAGCATATGAACTTGCTAATATGAACGATCAACGTGCAGGAGATATTCAAGCTCGTGCTGGTAAAGCTGTTACTGAGATGGGACTTAATCAGGCTCTAATGGGGTCTGTGTGGTCACTTAAAATCTTTGATTGCTTCCGCTCTCGTGATATGATGGCTAATCTTGATGCTGCTAAAATTGCTTGGATTGATGGCTATGAAGGGTCTTATGTAGATCCTAATACCAATGAGATTGTTCAAGTTCGTGTAAATGGTACTGACTTTGTTAATTCTAATTTAGGTATCTTTGTTGGTAACTCTGCTGAACTTAATGAACAAGTACGTAAGCTTGAAGAGATTGCTTTTGGTGCTGCTCAAAATGGAAATTACGATGTAGCTGCTGAGGCTGTTTGTAATCATAATGTTGCTTCTTTACGCAAATATATTAAAGAAGCTGCCGAAGCTCAACGTCAATTTGAACTTCAAAAAGAAGAGATTCAGAAGAAGTGGGATGCTGAGATTGAACAAACTCGTGCTGCTAATGCAGAAGCTCAACGTAAATTTGAAGCTGAACAAGCTCAACTTGATCGCGATTCTAAGGAAGCTATTGCTGCTGATACTAATCTTACTAATATTATTATTACTGATGCTAAGCTTCAAGTAGATAAGAATGGTAATGATTATATTAGTGAAGATGAATCTAATAGTGGTACTCTTGACGATTATCTTAAAATGACTAAGTTAAACTTAGATATTGATAGAGCTAATCTGGAACGTGCCAAGTTTGAAGAACAAAAGCGCATGAATCGTATTAACGCCAATAAGCCACGAAAGTTTTAATGTAGGCTCTTATTTTTGTTGAATTGAACAACTATATCGATTGGAATTTGGGTTCGTCAGAGGTCTTCATTTAAGCCTTAAAATGGCATAAATTAATTGGAATTTCAGAGAGTCGTGTGATAGGCGGTACTAATGCTGTTTCTAATAATATTTCTAATGCCATTTTTAATACATATATTATTATTACATTTGTCACTGTTATAACTTAATTTATAAAAGATAAAACATTATGCCAAATCCTATTGTTCCCGGTGGTGTTACTGATAGTAGTACTACTAAAACTGCGGAAGAGATAGCTGCTGAACAAGCTGCTAAAGCTGCTAAAGAAGCAGAAGAAGCTGCTAAAGCAGAAGAAGAACGTAAGAAAGCAGAAGAAGAAGAAGCTAAGCGTAAAGCTGAAGAAGAAGCTGCTAAAACTGCTACTCAAAAAACTAAAACTGAAACTGAAACTCCTACTAAGATTGTTCTTACTACCGATGACGGTGATGTTGAGTATGATCTTGATGCTGACGGTAATGCCGTTAAAGACGGAGAGATTGTTTACACTAAAGCTCAGTTAGATGAGTTTGCTGCTGCTGAAACTCAAGATGAAACTATAGATGTTTCTGCTATTTCTGCTATTTCGGGGTTAACTCCGGTAAATGCTGATGGTACTCCTAAGCAATACGAAATGACTGTTGAAGGTCTTGCTCAACGTGATGCTGATATTGCAGAGCTTGCTAAACGTCAAGCTGAAAGTGAAGCTATCAACAATTTCTTCCGTACTAATCCGGATATTTATCAAGCTGCTCTTTACAAACAAACGTATGGTTCTCTTGAGGGTTTTGCTAATCATGTTGATTGGACTACAATGACTCTTGAAGATAAATCAGATGATCAGTTAGAAGCTGTTATTCGTTCTGCTGAAAAACGCAAAGGTACTTCTGATGCTCAAATCGAACGTATTATTCGTTTTTCTAAAGCTGATAAAGTATTAGCTGAAACTGCTAAAGAAAGTCTTGATTATCTTGCTAATGCTCAGAGACGTGAGATTGAAGCCGCAAATGCTAGGCAAGAAGCCGAATATCAAGCTGCTCAAGAGGCTCTTGATAAAGCCTACGGTATTACCTATGATGAGAATGGTAAAGCTAAAGTGCTTAACATTCCTGATTCTTTATACGATAAGATCGTTAATAAAGGTACTATCGGAGGTCTTACAATTCCAACAGCAGGCGTTAAAAGAACTGTTAATGGTAAAGAGCAAATTCTTTCTCGTAAAGATATTGTCAAGTATTTAACAGCTCCTGTTGTTGAAGTTAATGGTGATTTCTATACGCAAGCTCAGAAAGATGTTTTTGATATGCTTGCTGATAATGAAACGTTCGCTATGGTAGCACTTCGTAACTTGTTAGGTGCTGATATTAGTCAGTTAGCTGCTGCATCTATACGACAAGAAGCTGTTCGTCGTTTGAACATTACTTCTAGTGGTAAACCTAAAGTTAAGGTATCCACTCAAGGTGGCGGTACTAAAGTTAATCCTAATAGACGTCCTATTGTTCCGGGTGGTATTATTGATTCAAATAAATAATTATCGTAACTATGCTTAGAGAAATTGGAAAAAAACAGTATTCCAAAGAGGTTTACTCTGATGCCGATATGCTATTGAACTTTAATGTTCTTGGTGCTGTCGATTTGAATAAGTCTCTTACTTATCTTTGGGGTAGGAACAGTAATCAATTCCCTCTTCTTTCTCTTACAGAAGGTCAAGGGAATATCTCTCGTAAGAAACCTATTAATGCTGGTGATACTCAGTATAAGTGGAAGATTATGGGGAAACCTACTGTCACTTCCCCGATTGTGCGTTTGATTACGCCTACTCAAACCCCTGGTAAAAGGTTTATGTCTTTCAAAGCGGAGTTCCAAGATAACTGGATTCCTTATCAGTATTCTGCTATTACTCCTGACGGAAAGCACATAGTTCGTATGCAGACTGATGGTGAGCAGACTGCTTCTGGTGGATATATCTATGAAATGATTATCCTTGGTGGTAATCCTGATGAGTTTATTGATCTCAGCAATTTTGAGAGAGGTAAATATTGGGGTATGGGTGCTCCTACGATTGCCGGTGAATTATCTACTGGTTCTCGTTCTACTGCTGAATCTTGGAGTGAAATGACTAACCAATTTGGTTTCCATAGATTCTCCAAAATTATTACCGGTAACATTGCTAATATCGTAACCGAGTTTGAACTTGATTATGATGATGGTTCTAAAGGTACTCTTTGGATGCCTTATGAAATGCGTCAGTTCGAGTTCATGCGTAGACGTTTGTTAGAAGAGGATTTGTGGTTCTCTGCTTACAACCGTGATATTAACGGTGTTATTCACAATCAAGAAAAACATTCAAATAAACCTATTCCTCGTGGTGCTGGTGTTCGTGATATTCTTATCGCATTTGGTAACTACTTCGAATACTCATTCATGACTATCGAGCTTATTGATATGATTCTTTCTCGTATCTTTGAAGTTCGTAACGATATTGATTTGAGTAACAAAAATATCGTTCTTTATACCGGTAAAGGTGGTTCTAAAATGTTCCAACAGTGTATTAAGAATGAAGCTATCGGAAATGGTTACTTTGATAAGTTAGGTTCTGAGGAGATTCAAAGCCGTGGTGGTATCCTTTCTTATGGTGCATACTTCAATCAGTATAAGCACTATTCCGGAGCTACCGTTTCTGTTAAGGTTGTAGATTTGTTTGATACCGGTTCTCGTGCCGAAATGGATCGTAAGAATGGTCGTATGTATAGTGGCTTCCCTATTACCTCTTATACGATGGTGTTCTTGGATCACTCTATTGATAACACGAGTGGTGAAGCAAATATTCAGTTGGTTTGTGAAGAGGGTCGTGAATATTTGTACGGTGTTTATCAAGGTATTACTCCGCTGCCTAAAGAGTGGGGTGCTTATAATAAGATGTTATCTACTAGAGAGGATATTGCTACTTATGAGGTTATGTCTTCACAAGGTATCAATATGCTTAATGGTACTACTTCTTTCTGGGCTGAAATGATTTTTGAATAAGCGTACATTACGATTATTGTAAAGTATAAACTTACTAAAGTATAAACTATATGATATACTCACGCAAAATAACCTTAGCGTTAAAGCTGAATCCGACTATGTTTCAAGTCGTGAATCAGAAAAGTATTGGTGCTTTTAATACTATTTTCGGTCCGAGCATTAAAGCGGTTCTTACTCTATCTAGTAAAACTGCTGAAATGGCTTCTATACTTCCTACGATCATTGGAGCTTCTGCTGATAGTCGCAATGTAAACTTTCAAGACCTCGTTTTGAAGCATCTTAAAAACTCAACTGTTGAAGTTCCCGCTCAAGGTTATGAGCTTGAAACTGGTTGGGAGTTTTCTCTTAACGATCCTGTTAAACGTGATGCTATTCTTGATTGGGCTAAAAAGAACAGTATTAATACTGAGGTTGCTCCGAATAAATTAGAGAAAGCTATCTTTGATGCTATGCTCTTTGGTGAAGGTACTGCGGTTCATGAAGAGAATCTGTATATGTACATGACTCCTATTAAGCCGCAAGATTATATTCTTTGGCGTCTTGCTCTGCTTACTTCTACTGTTGCTAATAAACCGGAAGATGTTGAGAAATCTACTAACATTCGGTTTTATTTACATAGTATCGAAGATGTTAAGCGTATGAAAGATGCTAAGACTAAAGTTGTTGTTAATACTGCTACTAAGTTGGCTCAGTTGTTCACAGGTGATGAGTCTTCTTATAAACGTATTAGAAATATGCTTATCTGTAATGCTCCTGCCGATACTCTACAGATTATTAAAATGGAGCATGGAGATTTGCAGACAGCTGTAGCTGAACTTTCTCAAACGAACGCAGATGCGTTTATTTCTCTGTTTGATAACAAGAATGTAGAAGCAATGGCGCAAGTCTATAAGTTACTCGCTGCTCAAGTCATTACGAAAGACGGTGATAATTACTTTGACACTGTGCGTCCGGAAGTAGTTCTTGGTTCTTCTATTGAGGGTGTTATGGCTTTCTTAGCTGCTCCTGAAAATATTGAATATAAAGCACAACTTTTCACTGCTTATAAAGCTTCAGTTATAAACTAATAAAATAGTGTCAGTATGTATAGTAGTTGTAAAGAAGCACATATTGCTGTAAACGATAAGATTCAGCAGATTAATGCTAATAGGCAAGAATCTATTCGTCCGCAGTATATTGATATTGCTCTTAATGAAGCTATTGACGTACTGCTTACGCAAAAGATTAAAGCCTTTGAAGAGACTGGTCGTTATTACGATGATTTGCAGGTGCTAAAGACTACATATAGAAGTCCTCTTTACCTTCTAGCAAATGAGGGTAATAGAGGCTTCGCTTTTTTGCCTGCGAATTACCTACATGGCGTCTCTTATAATGCAAGTGTTATATATGATAAGTTTAAACGTTATCGAGCAATTGAATCTGTTACTATTAGGATTTACGTTGTTAATATCAGTGAACTATTTAAAACTATTCCAGGTTATATAGAAGATTTCGTTATTCAAATCGGTAATGATACCGTTACGTTTCATTATCCTGCTAAGATCTATCGTAAAGAGGGTCTATTTGAATATATCAACTATATGCTCTCCATATTGCTGCGAAAAGGTTACAATGTGACTTATGAACGCTACAATAACGAGTATTACCCCGAATCACTAGTGTTTTACTTCGATACGCCACAGCTAATTGTAGTTGGAGATAAATATACTATTGAATTAGTACAATTTAATTACGAGCATTATTCGGGCTTATACGAGGTTATCACTTCTGACGGAGTGGTTACAAAGGTGCGAGAGAGCAAACTTGTGGGTATGGATTTAGTTTCTGATGTTCAGCGTAGGGATATGCTTCAAACGTATTACAATCGTCTTAATAGACACATTCATCCCGTATGTACGATAGAAAGCAATAGAGTTTTAGTAGATATGGATGATACATTTGTGATTACCGATGTTGCTATTACATATCTTAGACAACCTACTAGGTTTAATATTGTAACTGATACTGCTACTGAACTTCCGTTTAAAACCGAGATTATTAACCTTGCTACACAGAAGCTTCTTGGTAAACTTAAAGATGAAGGTTATCAAATTGCTATAAATGAAAGTAATTCTTTAAAATAAAACGTTACTATGAGAATTGTAAGTTACGGAAAAACATTTGTCGATAATGTTACTGTTGATACTAAGTTATCTAATGGTCAACTCGGCATTTGTACTGCTTATGGTACTGCTTTGCCTACTACTGGTAGACCTGAGCCGTTTGTAATTATGTCTGCAATTCCTACTAAGGACGGTGGATTTATGAATCAACGTGGAGTGGATATTAATCCTTTTAACTTCACTTATAACGTTCGTAAATATACGGAAACAGATCAGAAAGAAACTATTATTCTTAAAGGTCTTACGAATCCGGCACTTAAGCCTGCTGAAGGTATTGTATATAATGCAGATGCTGAGTTCTGTGGTGCTATTGAAATTTGTTCTTCTGAGGAGTATCGCCATGGTCTGACGGTTAATCCTAATCCTCAGATTGTTCAAATACCTGTTCGGATTCATGCTACTGATACCGTTGATCGGTTGGTAGAGAAGATTAAGAAGAACCTTAGTCTTACGGCTTATAACAAAGAGTTATTTGATATTACTATTGAGAAAGCTGATAGTGCTGTTCAGATAACTGTTGTTGCTAAAAAGCCTACCAAATTAACGATGAACGTATTCGGTATTCTTGCCGATCAAAAAGCCAATGGTACTATTACCGTTAAACATACGAAGTTATCCGGTTTCTTGGCTGATGTTGCTCTTAGTGATGAAGACCTTCGTTATTCTCTGATTAACATGGGTTGGAATCCTCATGATGAGTGGCAGAAAGCTTGGGGTATTGGTGACCCGAAAGTTGGCTTTAGTAAAGTCGCTTATCTTGTTATTTCTACGGCTGAGTTTAATCAATTCCCTGAGATTGCCGCTGATAACAATAGTCCTCGCAAATTCCAAATCATTGTTGGTACGGAAGCTGTGATCGATGCTGTTGTAAATAAACTTGAAGCTATTAAGACTTTAGCTAAAGGTCCCGGCGATAATGCCATTTCTCTGAATACTGCAACTGACTAAAGTTGCTTGGAAAACTACGCAGTGCTTAACGGTTCTGCGTAGTTATATTTGTTTAAACTTAATGCTATGGAATGTAATATTAAAATTGTCAAGTTAAAACAAGTTCTTCCTCTTGGTACATTTCCTAAGCGTGAGCATAACGTTCGATTCTTCTATCATCGTACTGATGGTTGTTACTATATGTATGATGAAAAAGGCTGCGAAATTAATCTAACTACTGATGGTAATATTATTTCTATTGATAGAGAGTTAATTGTTGGTAGTGAGTCTTTGACTGATGACACTCTTGTTTGCATTGGTCTTAAAGCTAATTATGTGCATCCTAGTCGTGGTATTAGAAATAATACTTGTGGTTGTCAAGATACATATATTCGTGCTTGGACTTACATCAAAGATCTTCAAGATTTTATGCAGTCTGGTCATATCGAACGTGATTACTATAGAGTTACTTTAGTTCCTTCTCCTGAAGAGGGTGGTATTGTTGGATGTAGTGGTTCTGCTATTGTTCCTGATGAAAACTCAGATGGCTTCCGTTTCCAATTTGAAGCTGGTAGTCGTGTTAAACTTTATGCTAAACCTGTTCAAGGTTATCACTTTAAAGGTTGGAAAGAGTTCCATACTAATGAGATTATGTCTATTAGTCCTAATTGGTCTTTTACTATTAAGAAAGATATGGATTTGATAGGCGTATTTGAAAAGGATGAAGCTCCTATTGAACAATTCTATATTAATGTCAATGCTGATCCGGCTAATGCAGGATATGTAGTTGGTGCCGGAACATTCCCAAAAGGTACAAGGCATTCTATAACAGCTGCGGCAATTCAAGGGTATCATTTTATTCATTGGACTGATAGTTTAAATCGTATTGTTTCTACTAATCTTCAATATGATCTTGTTGTTGAGAAAGATGAAACTTATACTGCACACTTCGAGCTTGATGCTCCTGTTATTGAGGAGTACAATGTAACTATTATAACCAATCCTGCTGATAAAGGTTCAGTTAGCGGTGGTGGTACTTATAAATCCGATCAAACTGCAATAATTGTTCCAAGTCCAGTTGAGGGTTGGGCTGTTGATACAGTTACTGCTTCTGGTGGTAATCTTGTAGATAATGGTAATGGTACATATAGCATCGTTGTTACGCGAGATCTTACGATTACGGTAAACTTTAAAGAAGCTATTCGTTATTTCACATTTAGTATCGTGGCTGATGCGAATGGTTTAGTTCGATATAAAGATATTAATGATGCTTGGTCTCAATGGACAGAAAGACACGAAGTCACTGCTCCGGAAAAGACTATTGTCACTATCGCTGGTAAAGCTAACGGCGGTTATGAATTTGAAAAGTGGGTAACTCCTACTGGTGTTAATCTTCCTAATAATGAAAACAATATCATTGTTGAAGAAGGTCTGCATCGCAAAGTTTATACTGCTTATTTCAAGGAAACTTACATTCCACCTGAAACTCATATTGTTAATATTACTGCTGGTTCTAATGGTAAATGCAAATATAAGATTGGCTCTGGTGAATATTCAGAAGCTGCATCTTCGCATTCTAACATTAGCATTACTGACGGTGAGACAATTGAAGTATTAGGTGTTCCTGATAGTGGTTATTCTTTTGAACAATGGAATATTGGTGGAACTACTTCTAACTCTAATCCTTATTCAAAGGTTATTACTGAGAATGTAGATTTCTCTTGTACGTTCGTAGAGATTCCACCGGAAGAAGTTACTATTACGGTAGGTTCTGACGGAACTAATGAAACTCGTTATCGTATAGGTGATAGTTCTTGGTCTAGTTGGTCTACTTCTGAACACACGTTTAAAACTGCTGTAGGTTCGATTTATTCAGTTGAAGCTCGTGCGGTTGGCAATTACAAGTTCAGAGAGTGGAATACAAATGGTGCAAAGGTTTCAGACAATCCTGCAACATTCACTGCTAAAACCGGAACGAATGCAACGCACATTGCTACGTTCGACCAAGTAATCATGCGAACGCTAACTCTTACTGCTGGAACGGGTGGTAAATGTCGTGCAAAGATCAATGGAAGTTGGAGCGACTATTATAGTGGCACAAAGACTTACTCTAATATTGTTGACGGAACTATCGTTTCTGTAGAAGCATTAGCAGATAGCGGCTATCATTTTAAGGAATGGACTGATTCGGGTGCGCCCTCGACTACTTCACGTGATATTGTCATGAATGACTCTAAATCTATTGAAGCTCGTTTTGAAGTTGATGCTCCTGATAAATTCCAAGTCACCTATGAAGCTATTCCTAACGGAAGTGCTACAATGGAAGGTGCTGGTACTTATAATAATGGTGATACTTGTACGATTAAAGTTAATGTAAGTCCGGGTTATACTTTGAATAAAGTGCTTGTTGATGGTGTTAAAATCACTCTTAACAGTAACAATCAGTATAGCTTTGTGGTTGAGAAAAACATTAAGGTTACTATTGAATGTGATCTTATTCCTGAACCCACACATTATACACTTACAGTTAAAACCGAAGATGAAGGTGTAGCTCAAGGTGGTGTTGGTATCAATAAAGAATCTAATTTGGGAGTTGAAACTGCTGAATTTGAGGATGGTACTGTTGCTACTATTCATGCTACAGCTGCTGAGGGTTATAGCTTTGGCGGTTGGTGGAAAGATGGAGTTAAGGTTTCTGACGATGTAACTCTAAGTGTTACTATTGACGCGGATAAGACTTACATTGCTAAGTTTACTCAAGATCCATATCTCGAATTAGATAAGACTTCTCTTATTTTCGAGGCTTCTGGTGGAACTCAAACTGTTAATGTTACTTCTAACGTCGAATGGACGGTTTCATAATTAGGGAGGGGTACTAAGATGGCTATTGCTTCTTGGCTTACCCCTGCCGCTAAGAGTGGTACGGGTAATAAAACGGTTGGTTTAACTGCGAGTAAGAATGCCGGTGCGAGCAGAACAACTATTGTTACTGTTTCAGTCAGCGGTATTACGAAAACTATTAATTGTACTCAAGTAGAAGCTGATAAGTTTACTATTAAGATTTCAGCTTTAACTACTAATAGTTCAGGAACTATTATTACAAATGTTGGTGATTGTTCTATTGGTTCATCCGCTACAGGTGGAGTTAAAGAAGGAACTTATTATCGTGATACACAAGTCACATTGACTGCTAAAGCCGCTCCTACTGGGTATGATTTTGTTGGTTGGTATGAAGGCTCTAATCTTGTTTCTACAAGCCTTTCTTTCGTTGTTACTTTAACTGCTAATAGAACTCTTGTTGCTAAATATAAGATTAAGAGCTATATTGTTAATGCAACTTCTGAGGATACAAACAAAGGTACTGTAAGTCCTGCCGGTCAAACTGTAGAACACGGTGCTAATGCTACTGTAGTTGCAACTCCTAAGGCTGCTTATAATTTTGCTGGTTGGTACAACGGAACAACTAAAGTATCTAGCAATACTTCATATACATTTGCTGTTACTGCCAATATCAGCTTAACTGCTAAGTTTACAATTAAGACTTTCACAACTACTACCGCTAATTCAACTGGTGGTACAGCGAGCGTTAATAAGTCTAGTGTAGAATATGGTGGTTCTGCTATTTGGACAGCTACTCCAAGTACTGGCTATAATTTTAGTAAGTGGTCTAATGGTTCTACTACTAATCCTCTGACAATTTCTAACATTACTGCCAATACTCATATTACTCCGGTATTTGTTCTTAAGTCATATACTGTAACTTGGAATCCTAATGGTGGTTCTGTAAGTCCTACGTCAACTACTAAGACTCATGGTTCTACTTTAGGCACATTACCTACTCCGACAAGAGCTGCTGATGCTCAATACACTTATACATTTAAGGGTTGGTTTACAGCTGCAACGGGTGGTACTCAAATATCTGCATCTACTACTGTAACAAGAAACGTTACTTATTATGCTCAGTGGACTGCTACTCTTAGAAGTTACACTGCAACATTCAATGGTAACGGTGGTGGCACTCCTAGTCCATCAACTATTACTAAAACGTATGATTCAGAATTAGGTACTCTTCCGACTTGTTCTAGAACAGGTTATACATTCCTTGGTTGGTACACGGCATCTAGTGGTGGTACGAAGATTTCATCTGCTACTAAGATAACTGGTACTGTTACCTATTACGCTCACTGGTCTATTAATAGTTATACTTTAACCTATAATGTTAATGGTGGTAATGCAGTAAGTCCTGCTTCTAAGAGCGTTCAATATGGAAGTGCTTATGGTACTTTGCCGACGCCTACTAAGAATTCGGATGCTGAATTTACTTATGCATTTGCGGGTTGGTATACTGCTGCTAGCGGTGGAACACAAGTTACTGCTAATACGACAATGGGTGCAAGTAATACTACAATATATGCACATTGGACTGCAACTAAACGGAGTTATACAATAAATTATCAAACAACATACGGGTCTTTGAATAGGACTAGTCAATCTGTTGCTTATGGGTCGAAAGGCTCTTGTACTTTGACTATGCCTTCAAATAATGCTCAGTACACTTATACTTTTCAAGGCTGGTATACTGCTGCTAACGGTGGTGGAATTAAGGTTGGTTCTTCATTAACTTTAGAAACACCGAGTGTAACAGGTGCTGCTACTTATTATGCTTATGTGACCAGAGCTGTTAATAGGTACACCTTTACATTTAACGCTAATGGTGGTAGTACTCCTTTTTCTTCATCTATAACTAAAGCTTATAATGAAGCTATTGGAACGTTACCTACTTGTTCAAGAGCTGCGGATAATACTTATACGTATGCGTTCGCAGGTTGGTTCGATACTGCTGCCGCTACTGGTGGTACTAAATTAACTACGACAACTAAGGTTACTTCTAATAAGACTTGGTACGCTAGATGGACTGCAACTTATAAGAATTATACGGTTACTTGGAATGGTAATGGTGGTACTCCTAGCAAGTCTAGTAGTTCATTCCATTACAATGACGCTTTAGGAACTCTTCCTACTGCTACAAGAACTGGATATACTTTTAAGGGATGGTCTACGTCAGCTAGTGGTTCTGTTAATGTAAGCACAACTACCAAAGTTACTGGTAATGTTACTTACTATGCTGTATGGCAAATTAACAGTTATACACTGACTGTAACTGCGGGTGCAGGTGGTACTGTTAGTGGAAGTGGTACTTACAATTATGGTGCAACTGCTACATTAAAGGCTACACCGTCTGCCGGTTATCACTTTGTTAAATGGAGTGATGGTAATACGAATGCTAGCAGAACTGTTACTGTTACTGGAAATGCTACTTACACTGCAACGTTTGAACAAGATCCTTATTTGAATCTTGATAAAACTAGTCTAACGTTTGAAGCTGCTGGTGGTACACAAACTGTTAAAGTAACTTCTAATGTTAATTGGACTGTTTCTTAAACTTTTAAATGTTCCGCTACGCTTTGCAGACCCCAGTAGGGGAATAGCTTGTGGGGCGTGCGGAACTTCAAACTTTTTTACGAATAATTAAATTTTTATCATTATGATTGAAGATTCTGCTTTGAATGAAAGAGCAACTGCTGTTGAAATTGGGGGTTTGGTTGATGGAGTTGGTGCACCTGTTATGCGCGCCGGATATGCTTTGAAAGCTAAACCGAGTTGGATCACTTTAAGTGCTATTAAGGGAACTGGTAACTCTCAAGTAGATGTTACTGCTCCGGTTTATAAAGGTCGTAACGGACGTTCTGGTTTGATTACCGTTGCTGTTGAAGATTTGACTGAAGACGTTACTTTGCAGCAGGAAGGTTCTACGATTTGGGATGTTACTACTCAATCGTTGGCTTTCGTTAAAACCGGTGAAGCTAAGAAGTTCATTGGTAATTCCAATTTAGCTTCTATCACGTTTGCTGTTGATTCTAACGCTTCTTCTTGGTTGACTGCCGGTAAATTGGTCGTAAATGAGAAAAAATATAATTCTGGTGCTGAGATTGAAGGTGATCCGGGAGCAAATAATGTTTACGCTTTCGAAATTACGTTTACCGCTGCTGCTAACCCGACGGTTAACACTCGTACCGGTCATATTATTGTAAATGGTCAGAAATACTCTGTAACGCAAGCTGCCGGTGATGCTACTTTGACTGTATCTCCGACTGCATTGACTTTCGCTGCTGTGGGAGAAACTAAACAGATAACGATTACTACGAATACCGCTTGGACGATTTCGTAAGTCGTCTGTTGATTTGATTATGGGTCTGATAGGTGCTAAGGTACCTATTAGACCTTTTGTCGTATAAACAAATATCTAATTAAATATAGCTACGAAAGACTTTATTGATTATAGTCCTGCTAGTGGTAGCAATAATGGTTCAATTGATATTACTGCTCCTGGGAATCCACAAACTACACCTCGTAGTACTGCTATAGCTATTGAGGGGGGGGGCTTTCTAAAACTATTGCTGTTAATCAAAATGCAGCATTGCTCACTATAGGTGATTTTGGTCGAAATAGTGCTAATTATGGTCTATGGACGACTATACAAATTAATGCTATAGGAATTAAAGGTATCGCATATTGTACAATGGTTGATTCGTCTGTTATTGAAAAAGAACTTAATAATA
>ULLS01034424.1_pt1 | contig 14400 bp, 10 predicted proteins | sample 1951471 | NCBI WGS metagenome assembly ULLS01 (sample SAMEA4835532, study PRJEB28245) | human gut metagenome | biome: gut microbiome; material: fecal sample | place: Denmark | collected 2008 | reverse complement strand
CCCCACCACAACCACGGCAGGTGCACCGTCAGCATGAAGCTCCTTCATCCGCTCCAATGCCAAAGGAGCCACATGGCCGCCATATACGGGCACCGTGATGACCGCCAAAGCATGGGAAGGTACCTCCCTTTTACCCGCCGCCTCCAAGGTGAGGTCCACTTTGGAGACAGACGAAATTCCCGTTCCGTGAACAATTGCCTCTCCCACTTGTTTAGAGGTACAAGTAGGTGAAAAAGTTATCAACTGTACTTCATCTATATTCATAAACCAATCCTTCATGTTGTTGTTAATACAGCAAAGATAAAGTTTTAAATTTAAAAAAAAGATGATTTGTTTATGAAACCAAAAATATTTATTACCTTTGCACCGTTGAAACATTCTGCGACTTCTTGCTGTGGCAAGAATTGTTTATCAGATTTCCGGTTCAATAATAAATATCCCATATAAATCATATATCACAAGGTAAACTTGCCCAAGTTGCTTCCTACAACAACTGCAACTGTGCACTTATGCCTTTCAATAAAAGTAAATTTTAAACCATTCACATATATACTGTATGTATAACATCATTCAACTGAACGACAAAAATTTGTCGGAACTACAAACTATTGCCCAAGAACTGGGTATAAAAAAAACAGACTCACTCAAAAAAGAAGAACTTGTTTACAAGATACTTGACGAACAAGCTATCGCAGGCGCTACCAAGAAAGTTGCCGCCGACAAGCTGAAGGAAGAGCGTAAAGGGGAAAAGCAAAAACGCTCGCGCGTCACTGTAAAGACCGTAAAAAAGGAAGGTGCCGACAAAGTGTTCTCAGCCAATAAAAACGGAGACCTCACCAAAGCCAAAACAGAGGAAGCACCGGCTGCGAAAGAACAACCCAAAACTGTGGAAGCACCCCAAGAACCGACCATAGAAGCTGCAACGCCGGCGCCAGCCAAAGAAGCCGCCGTACCCAAACGCAAACCGGGACGCCCCCGCAAGGTAAAGGAAGAGACTGCTGCACCCCAAGCAACGGAAACCCCGAAGGTTGCCGAACCGGAATTGAACTTCGAGGCTAAAGCTCCGAAAACGGAACCCCAAGCGGAAGCTAAAAAAGTGGAAGCTAAAAAAGCCGTGAAGAATATCGTACCGGACGAAAGCCCTATCCTGGCCGAAGCGGCAGATGACTTCATCCCCATTGAAGACCTCCCTACGGAAAAAATAGAATTGCCATCCGAACTTATCGGCAAATTCGAAGCGACCAAAGCGGAACCCCCCGCCACTCCCACTCCTGCCGCTGCCCCAGCCGAACCGCAACAGCCACAACGCCCGCGCCTCCGCGCCCGCGACAACAACAACCCATACAATAACAACAACAATAACAACCGCAACGGTGGCTATAACCAACAGCGCCCCGTGCAGCAGCGCCCTGCACAACCGTATAACAACGGAGAGAACTATCCCGCCGCTCCGGAACGCAAACCCGTAATAGAACGCGAGAAGACGTACGAATTCGATGACATCCTCACCGGAACCGGTGTACTGGAAATCATGCAGGATGGCTACGGCTTCCTCCGTTCCTCCGATTACAACTATTTGTCCTCACCGGACGATATTTACGTATCACAATCACAAATCAAATTGTTCGGCCTGAAAACCGGTGATGTGGTAGAAGGCGTAATCCGTCCCCCGAAAGAAGGCGAAAAGTACTTCCCGCTGGTAAAAGTATCCAAAATAAACGGACGTGACCCGGCTTTCGTACGCGACCGCGTACCGTTCGAGCACCTCACCCCCCTCTTCCCGGACGAGAAGTTCAAGCTTTGCAAAGGCGGATACTCCGACTCTATGTCGGCCCGTGTCGTAGACTTGTTTGCCCCCATCGGCAAAGGTCAGCGTGCCTTGATTGTGGCACAGCCCAAAACCGGTAAGACCATCTTGATGAAAGACATAGCCAACGCCATTGCCGCCAATCATCCGGAAGTCTACATGATTATGCTGCTCATCGACGAACGCCCGGAGGAAGTTACCGACATGGCGCGTACCGTCAATGCGGAAGTAATCGCCTCTACCTTCGACGAACCGGCAGAACGCCACGTGAAGATTGCCGGCATCGTCCTTGAAAAAGCAAAACGCATGGTGGAATGCGGACACGATGTTGTCATCTTCCTCGACTCCATCACCCGCCTGGCACGTGCCTACAACACCGTATCCCCGGCTTCCGGCAAAGTGCTTTCCGGTGGTGTGGATGCCAACGCATTGCATAAGCCCAAACGCTTCTTCGGTGCAGCACGTAACATCGAGGGCGGCGGTTCACTGACCATCCTTGCCACTGCCTTGATTGACACCGGCTCAAAGATGGACGAGGTTATCTTCGAAGAATTCAAGGGTACGGGTAATATGGAGTTGCAGCTCGACCGCAACTTGTCCAACAAGCGTATCTTCCCAGCTGTCAACATCGTTGCCTCCAGCACTCGCCGCGATGACCTGCTGCAAGACAAGCAGACACTGGACCGCATGTGGATTCTCCGCAAGTACCTTGCCGACATGAATCCGATAGAAGCCATGGACTTCGTAAAAGACCGTCTGGAGAAGACAAGAGACAACGACGAATTCCTGATGAGCATGAACAGTTAACAACAACTGCATACAGATATTGTACAAAAGCTTCCATTTACGTTCATAAACGTAGGTGGAAGCTTTTTTTATATCCGTTTTTTCATACATTTGCCACCATACAATAACCTTGAACAAATAAAATCCAAATCTGATGAAAACGATTCACTCTTTTATGGGAATGGCATTGTGCAGCTTTCCGGTAATGGCACAGCAATCGCCCAATTTTCTTATTATCCAATGCGACCATCTGACCCAGCGGGTAGTAGGCGCATACGGTGCCGACCCCAGCTGCACTCCACCTATAGACCGAATTGCCTCCCAAGGTGTAACATTTGCCAACGCATACGTGGGATGCCCCCTCAGCCAACCGTCACGCGCTGCCTTATGGAGCGGACTGATGCCGCATCAAACCAATGTACGTTCCAACTCGGCCGAACACATCAATCCTCCGCTGCCCGACAGCATTCCGACCCTGGGAAGCCTCTTCACCGCCAACGGTTATGAGGCCGTCCACTTTGGCAAAACCCATGACATGGGTTCTCTAAGGGGATTCCGCCACAAGGAACCGGTTGCCAAGCCCTTCACCGACCCCGAATTTCCCGTCAACAATGACAGCTTTCTGGATGTAGGAACCTGCGAGGATGCCGTGGCCTATCTCAGCAATCCGCCGCAAGAACCTTTCATCTGCATAGCCGATTTCCAAAACCCGCACAATATCTGCGGATATGTAGGCGAAAATAAAGGGGAGCACATAGATAGCCCCATCAGTACCCCACTCCCGCTACTACCCGAAAACTTTGAAGTGGAAGACTGGGAAAAACTTCCGTTGCCCATTCAGTACATCTGCTGCAGCCACCGGAGGATGATGCAAGCCGCCCACTGGAACGAGGACAATTACCGGCACTACGTCGCCGCCTTCCAGCATTACACGCGGATAGTGGCCAGACAGATAGAGAGTGTACTGGAAGCCCTCTACTCCACTCCCGCCGGAAAAAATACAATTGTCATTGTACTGGCAGACCACGGAGACGGAATGGGGTCACACCGCATGGTAACCAAGCAGGTCAGCTTTTACGAAGAAATGACAAATGTGCCCTTCATCATAGCCGGTCCCGGCATTCATCCCCGTCAAAAACCGGTGGAAGATTTACTGACCCAACCCACTATCGACCTGCTGCCCACTCTCTGTGAACTGGCAGGCATTCCGGTGCCTTCCTCCAAGCCCGGCATCAGCCTTGCCCCTTTTCTGAAAGGCGAGAAGCAAAAGAGACAGCACCCCTATGCAGCCTCCGAATGGCACAGTGAATACGAAGTGACCGTCAGCCCGGGACGGATGATACGCAGTCCCAGATACAAATACACACACTATCTGGAAGGCAACGGGGAAGAACTGTATGATATGCTGAAGGATAAAGGAGAAAGACGAAACCTTGCCCATGACCCCAAATACTCAAAGATTCTGGCCGAGCACCGGGCACTGCTGGACGACTACATCCGCCGCACACAGGACGACTACCGAAGCCTGAAAGTTGAAGCCGACAAGAGATGGCGCAGCCACGCACCGGGATATCCCAACCACGAAGGACCCTGCGCCAGAGACATTATCAATAGAAAGTAAGCAAAAAGAACTAAAAAAAACAGAATAATATAGATGATTATCAGTGCCTTGACCGGCACTTCCATTCTTTTCGCCCATCCCGCTGCAAGTCTTCAATAATATTCTGCTTCAAAAGAAGGCAGTTAAAGGGATTTTTTGTACTTTTGCGCCTCAATAAGAGTAATTTGTAATTTAGTAATTGTAATTAGATACTATGTTCGATAATTTAAGCGAGAGACTTGAAAGGTCGTTTAAAATTTTGAAAGGTGAGGGCAAAATCACCGAAATCAATGTTGCGGAAACCCTGAAAGACGTACGTAAGGCACTTTTGGATGCCGACGTGAACTATAAGGTAGCCAAAAACTTCACCGATACCGTTAAGGAAAAAGCCTTGGGACAAAACGTGCTGACAGCCGTTAAGCCCAGCCAGCTGATGGTAAAAATCGTACACGATGAACTGACCCAGCTCATGGGCGGCGAGACTTCTGAAATAACCCTCGACTCCAAGCCTGCCATTATCCTAATGTCCGGTTTGCAAGGCTCCGGTAAAACAACTTTCTCCGGAAAGCTGGCCCGCATGCTGAAGAGCAAGAAGAACAAAAAGCCGTTATTGGTAGCCTGTGACGTGTACCGTCCTGCCGCTATCGAGCAGTTGCGTGTACTGGCTGAACAGATTGACGTACCGATGTACTCGGAACCGGACAGCAAAAATCCGGTAGCCATTGCCCAAAATGCCATCCAAGAAGCCAAAGCCAAAGGTTACGACCTTGTAATTGTCGATACAGCCGGTCGTCTGGCAGTGGATGAGGAGATGATGAACGAGATTGCCGCCATCAAGAAGGCCATCAATCCGGACGAGATTCTGTTCGTAGTGGATTCAATGACCGGTCAGGATGCAGTGAACACCGCTAAGGAATTCAACGAACGGCTCGACTTCAATGGTGTAGTATTGACCAAACTGGATGGTGATACCCGCGGTGGTGCCGCCCTTTCTATCCGTTCGGTGGTAAACAAGCCCATCAAGTTTGTAGGTACCGGTGAAAAGCTGGATGCCATCGACCAGTTCCATCCCTCACGTATGGCCGACCGTATTCTCGGTATGGGTGACATCGTATCTTTGGTGGAACGTGCGCAGGAACAATATGACGAGGAAGAAGCCAAACGCCTGCAAAAGAAGATTGCCAAGAACCAGTTCGACTTCAACGACTTCCTGAGCCAGATTGCACAAATCAAGAAAATGGGTAACTTGAAGGAACTTGCCTCCATGATACCGGGCGTAGGCAAAGCCATCAAGGATATAGACATTGACGACAATGCCTTCAAGAGCATTGAAGCCATCATCTACTCCATGACTCCGGAAGAACGCAGCAATCCGGCCATTCTGAACGGTTCACGCCGCCAGCGCATTGCCAAAGGTAGCGGTACGAATATTCAGGAAGTAAACCGCCTGCTGAAACAGTTTGACCAGACCCGCAAGATGATGAAGATGGTCACTGGCAGCAAGATGGGTAAGATGATGCCGAAACTTAAAAGATAAGATAACAGCCTATGACACTGATTGATGGAAAAGCAATTTCAGAGCAAGTAAAGCAAGAGATTGCAGCAGAAGTAGCCGAGATAGTGGCTCGTGGGGGTAAACGCCCGCATCTGGCCGCCATTCTTGTAGGACACGATGGAGGTAGCGAAACCTACGTTGCCGCCAAAGTAAAAGCATGCGAAGTTTGCGGATTCAAGTCCTCACTTATCCGTTACGAGGCAGACGTTACCGAAAAGGAACTGCTCGCCAAGGTACGCGAATTGAACGAGGATGCGGATGTGGACGGTTTCATCGTACAGCTTCCCTTGCCCAAGCACATCTCCGAGCAGAAAGTGATTGAAACCATCGACTACCGCAAGGATGTGGACGGCTTTCATCCCATCAACGTGGGACGGATGTCCATTGGCCTTCCCTGCTATGTATCCGCTACTCCCAACGGTATCCTCGAACTGCTGAAGCGCTATCAGATAGAGACTTCAGGCAAGAAATGCGTGGTATTGGGACGCAGTAACATTGTCGGCAAACCCATGGCTGCCCTGATGATGCAGAAGGCTTATCCCGGCGATGCCACAGTGACCGTATGCCACAGCCGCAGCAAAGACCTGGTAAAGGAATGCCAGGAAGCGGACATCATCATTGCTGCGTTGGGACAACCGAACTTTGTTAAGGCGGAAATGGTCAAGGAAGGCGCTGTCGTTATTGATGTAGGTACTACCCGTGTGCCCGATACCTCCAAGAAATCCGGATTCAAGTTGACCGGTGATGTGAAATTCGACGAAGTAGCTCCCAAATGTTCATTCATTACCCCCGTACCGGGAGGCGTAGGTCCCATGACCATCGTTTCCCTTATGAAGAATACATTGCTCGCCGGCAAGAAAGCAATCTACCAATAACAAGGCGATGAAAACGCTCGCCGTCTTCATTGTTGTCCTACTGTATAGCGTAACCCTTTCCTCGCAGGAAAGGATTACGCTATTATTTGTCGGCGACCTGATGCAGCACCAGGCACAAATAGACGCTGCACATGTATCTGAAGGAAAATATGACTACTCCTCCTGCTTCTCCCTCATAAAAGAGCAAATATCCCAGGCAGACCTCGCCATAGGAAATCTGGAAGTCACATTGGGGGGCAGGCCCTATCGGGGCTATCCTATGTTCAGCGCCCCCGATGAATATCTTCAGGCCATAAAGGACGCCGGATTCGATATTTTACTGACAGCCAACAACCACTGTCTGGACCGTGGAAAAAAGGGAATGGAGCGTACCATACAATTGCTTGACTCCTCCGGTATTCGTTACGCAGGCACCTACAAGAATCTGTCGGAGCGCAGGCAACGCTATCCCCTGTTCATCAACAGAAACGGCTTTCGCATTGCCCTACTCAACTATACTTACGGCACCAATGGTATCAAGGCTACCTCTCCCAATATCGTAAACTATATTGATAAGAATACCATCCTGCAAGATATCCAAAGTGCCAAGGCACGCCAACCGGATGCCATTATTGCCTGCATGCATTGGGGAGAGGAATATCAGTCCCTTCCCAACCGTGAGCAACGCGAACTGGCCAACTGGTTGCTCCAACAAGGCGTAACACATATTATCGGTTCACACCCTCACGTCATTCAACCGATGGAACTACGTACCAACGGTACCGAACAGCACATCATAGTCTACTCCTTGGGAAACTTCATTTCCAATATGAGCAAGGCCAACACTGACGGCGGCCTCATCTTCACTTTGCAGTTGGAGAAACATCCTCTCCCCCAACCCATCCGTCCCTCTTACACCGGTCAGAGTCAGACGCCCCTGCCAGACTCCAATCCTCTGCCTTTTCCATACTGTCGTGTTTCCTATTGTGGATATAATCTGGTCTGGACCGGCCGGCCGGAACTTACTAAAGAAAAAAATTACATTCTTTATCCTGCCAGTTTTCCTACAGAACATTTAACGCCGGAAGCTCGTAAACACCTGGAAATCTTTGTCAAAAGCTCTCGAAAGCTGCTCCAGCAGCACAATATAGGTATCTACGAGAAGAAAAAATAATGCAGAAATCTCAAAAATTTTCGTCTCATTCTTTGCAATATTAAAGATTATCCCTATCTTTGCACCGCATTTAAGGAATGCATTAACATGGTGGCTGTAGTTCAGTTGGTTAGAGCGTCAGATTGTGGTTCTGAATGTCGTGGGTTCGAGTCCCATCTGCCACCCGCAAAGAAGAGGAAATTCGAAAGAATATTCCTCTTTTTTTGTTATTGTCCAAACAATCCCCCAAAGGGAGGCAACGTGGAATCAATGTAAAAAATTGTAGGGATACTCCTCACAGAGTATCCCTACATCATAGGAAGGAATCAATTACCTAAACCAGTCCTTGTACAAAAGAGTTTACTTTCTCAAAATGTTCAAAATAGCTGGAAACTTATTCCGATATTTTGCATTCTGTATCAATCACACTTAATAGTACTTCCTTCCTTACTTTATCAAGCCAGTGATAAGACAACCCGTTATCACCTTATAGAAATAAGAATACAAAAAGAATATTTCATCTTTCAAAAAACATTCTATACCAATAACTCTACTATTTTCGATTTCCGACATGCAAATATAACCCTTTTTGTTTATACGAAAAGCAAAATCAGTTATCTTTGCAAAGATGAAATTCAATCAAATATGAAAATTCTCTGGATAGACCTCAATAGCTCGTATGCACACTCTTCGTTGGCACTCCCTGCACTGCACGCACAAATAGCAAAGAACAATTCCGTAAAATGGGAAATCGTATCTGCCACCATCAATGAAAACGTAGGAATGATTGTCGACGAAATATACCGGCACCAACCCGACATCATTGCCGCAACGACATGGTTGTTCAACCACGAACAACTGTTGCACATCACAGCGAGATTAAAAGCATTGCTTCCCAATAGCTGCTTCATCTTGGGTGGACCTGAATTCTTAGGAAACAATGAAGACTTTCTGCATAAAAACCCTTTCATCGACTGTGTATTCAGGGGAGAGGGAGAAGAAGTATTCCCCCAATGGCTGTCTTGCTGGAACCAGCCGGAAAAATGGAACAGTATTCCGGGACTCTGCTATATGAATCCTCAAAAGCAATATATAGACAACGGCATAGCCCGTGTACTTAACTTTTCACGGCTCGTACCACCGGAAAACAGCTGTTTTTTCAACTGGAACAAACCATTCGTACAACTGGAGACTACCCGAGGCTGTTTCAACACATGCGCATTCTGCGTCAGCGGTGAAGAAAAACCGGTGCGCACACTGTCCATTGAAAGTATCCGTGAACGCCTTCAAATTATCCACAGTCATGGAATAAAAAACGTACGCGTCCTCGACCGGACCTTTAATTATAATCCGCGCCGTGCTAAAGAATTACTGCAACTTTTCCTGGAATTCAACCCGGACATATGCTTTCACTTAGAAATACACCCTGCACTATTATCCGAAGAGCTGAAAAATGAATTGAAAAAGCTACCTAAAGGATTGCTCCATCTCGAGGCCGGTATTCAAAGCCTGCGCGAACCGGTCCTCCAGAAAAGCCGTCGGATGGGAAGCCTGGAGGACTCACTGCAAGGTCTTCGTTTCCTATGTTCCCTACCCAATATGGAAACACACGCCGACCTCATTGCCGGCTTGCCTCTATACCGCCTATCCGAAATATTTGAAGATGTGCGTACACTTGCCGGATACAATGCCGGCGAGATACAACTTGAATCCCTGAAGTTACTTCCCGGCACAGAAATGAGAAGAAGAGCGGAAGAACTAGGCATCCGATATTCTCCTCTCCCCCCTTATGAAGTGCTTCAAACAAATGAAATCAGTGTCAACGAGCTTCAAACAGCCCGGCAACTGTCACGTCTTCTGGATGGATTCTATAACACAACTGCTTGGCAAGCCATCACCCGCAAGCTGATTCTGGATGACAACGACTTCCTACGTCGCTTTCTGGAATTTTTAATCGATAAAAATCTTATAGACCAGCCCATGAGCCTGGAAAAGCGAGGCCTCGTACTCTATGAATTCTGCAGTATGCATTATCCGGCCTATAAAATCATGGTCACCATTGCCTGGATAGAGGCAGGCATGTCATTAAAGAAAAAACCAGCAGAGAAAGTCAAGACCAAGCGCCAGATGCCACCGGAATATTGGGAAGTCATCTATGGAAACTACAAAGAAAGCCTCCGCTTATGTTTTCTACCCATTGACGACAATACCCAAAATGGTTATTGGTTCGGCTTCGAATCGGAAATACAAAAAGCAGAACCAGTATTCAAAGCCAAAGGAATAATGGAGAGGTATCAAAATACACAATCACCGCAGATTAACACAGATAAAAGTTCTTGATTATCAGAAATTCTATAGCAATCTGTGTAACCTGCGGTGAGTTATGCCCTCATTTCTTCTCCTATCCGCAGTGGAAATACTTCTCGACCAGTTTCAGCATCTCCTCCGGACTGTCTTGTATCTCTGCACGCAAGGTTCTATCCTCGTAAGAACGCAGTTTGGAAATAACCCCATCAACCATTGCAGGACTGAACACATGATATTGCTCAAAGACAGCACGCTGTCTTTCCAAACAATCGGCAGAAGCGGCACAACTGTCAGGAAGCTGTTCCAGTTGTTTCAACTTATCTTCATTTTCTTTCTTGTGGATATTTACATTGACATATGTTTTTTCTGCAATTCCTAAAGCATCGTCTATCTCAAATCCATAACGACAAGCTACAGCAAGTCCGGCAATCAATTGATACAAATCGGCCGAACCGTCAGGCGAACGCATTTCCACCGTCTGTTTCTGTGTAGTATCATAATGACTTGGGGTCTCCAACGGATTTGCCAACATGCACATATCCGTTTTTGCCGACCAGCCCAACGGAACGCGTACCAATACCGAACGGTTGCGGTCGCCCCAGCAAATGTTGGTCGGTGCTTCCTGATGAGGAACCAGACGAAAATAGGAAGTAGGATTTGTATTACCGAAAGCCGTAATGGAAGAAGCCAGCTTCATCATGCCCGCAATGGCCTTACGGGCTGTTTCAGAGAGTGCCCCATCTTTCAGCATCTGGTTCTGCCCGTCCTTCATGATACGCATATGTATATGCAATCCGGAACCGGCTTTTCCTGCCGTGATTTTCGGTGCAAAAGTAATGTTATATCCATACTGGCTAGCCAGATTACGAATAACCCATTTTGCTATCACCAGTTGGTCAGCAGCCTCCTCGGCACGCACCGGCAGGAACTCTATTTCATTCTGCTCATAAATCTTATCGTCCAGCGTAAAATTACCGACTTCAGAATGCCCATACTTTATCTGTCCGCCTGCCTGCGCAATATATGACATACATTCCGTACGGAAATCATTGAACTTGGCATAAGGGGCCGATTCGTGATAACCACGCTGGTCGGTAGCCGGAAACAATCCGTCATTTTCAGAAATGACATAATATTCCAATTCTCCCATAGCCTGAAATTCCATCCCCGTAACCGTAGTGAATGCCTGACATGCCTTACGCAGGGTATATTCCGGAGAACTTTCCAGCGGTTCACCATCCTTATTGAAATAAGAACAGAGCATTGACAGTGTGGGCAATTCAGAAAAAGGGTCTATAAAAGCGGTCCGGAAACGCGGCACTACATACAAATCACTGCTACCGGCCTCTATAAACGGAAACAAGCTGGAACCATCTACGCGTTCACCACATGTAAGTATGGCATCAAGGTATGCTTCATTATTGATGACAAAGTTCAGTGTCTTCAGTCTCCCGTCTGCCGCAGGATACATGAAGTTCACCATACGAATGTCGTTCTCCTTTATATAGGAAACAATGTCTGCTTTCGTAAATTCGGAAGCCGGTTTTTGAAGGGCAGCCACCAATAGATTGGGGCTCATGGATAATTCCTGGTTCATAATACGCTGATTGTTTTTAGTTTTCTATATGGTTAACAAAACACATGCAATTTTCTGTCACAATAAAAAACTGCTGTTTCGCAAAGATACTAAAAGTTGTATCAGAAAAAAAACAAACAACCTAAATCTTATCAGAGAGCCTCAACCTTTTCCGTCGTATCCCCACTTCACGTAAATAGCCCCCCAAGCAAATCCTGCTCCGAATGCTGTAAAAATCAGTTTATCCCCCTTTTTCAGCTTATCCTCGAAATCCCATACACACAATGGAAGCGTGCCGGCACTTGTATTTCCATACCGTTCTATATTGACCATTACCTTTTCAGGAGATACTCCCAAGCGTTGCGAAACAGCAGTAATTATACGCATGTTTGCCTGATGGGGAATCACCCAGTCAATGTCCTCCTTCGCCAAGTGATTCCTCTCCATGACCGCCTCACAAGCATCCGCCATATTGGCCACAGCATATTTAAAGACTGTACGTCCTTCCTGATAAATATAATGCATCCGATTGTCCAGTGTATAGTAAGATGGAGCACATACGGAGCCTCCCGCTTTGATATGTAAGAAGGGCAGACCTTTCCCGTCTGTTCTCAATACGGCATCCATTACTCCCATATCCTCCCGGGTGGGTTCCAGCATGAAAGCGGCAGCACCGTCACCAAAAATAGGACAGGTAGCGCGGTCTGTATAATCAATCACCGATGACATCTTATCAGCTCCTACTATGACAACCTTCTTATATTTTCCGGAACGTATAAAATTCGCCCCCGCCTCCATTGCATACAGAAATCCACTGCAAACAGCCTGCATATCAAAAGCAAAAGCATTGTTCAGGCCTAATTTGTCACATAAGATGGATGCGGTAGAAGGAAAGTGATAATCGGGAGTAGTAGTAGCTACGATAACCAAGTCAATGTCATTCGGGCTGGTCTTTGTGCGCTGCATCAGTTGTTTCACAGCCTTACGAGCCATATATGAAGTTCCAAGCCCCTCCTCATGCAAAATGCGTCTTTCCTTTATACCAATGCGCCCCATAATCCATTCATCATTGGTATCCACCATTTTAGATATTTCATCATTAGTCAAGACATAGTCCGGAACATATCCTCCAACTCCCGTAATCACTGCATTCAAATTCTCCATTAATCCTATCCAGTTTAGTGTAAAATCAGGAATAACCCTATTTAAATATGTTATCAGAATATCACACTTTTTTTCAGAACAGTCGTGTGACAATCTTTAATTAATGGGCGCAAATATACGAAAAGAGAATAGAAATCAATGAATCTGACAACAAAAAGACATTAACTGTCTACAAATAATAACACTTTAAAACACAACGGGATTCACTACTATCCGAACCCTGCAGGAGTACTTCCGTATAACCTTTCTGCAAACAAAGAACAAAAAATCCGCTACCTGCAACGATGACGCACGATTGGCCGCACAACCGGCCACATTTCCTTTTCCAGCGAATGGAGCATCGCAGGCGGTTGGATGGAAGTTTTGATTACTCACATACTCATAACCGCCATACGTCCAATGCGTGTCTACATTCCCATTATCCGGGTCTGGCATATCCCACAAAGAAACACCAAACCGTGTATACCGGCGGGGAATGGGGAAGAGGAGATAACCTTTCTTCAGTATCTCCGTTGTCATGGGGCTCATTTCTTTTTCCATCTTTGTCTATTCTTAATTCGATAACATGACAAAGGTAAGGGACCAGCCAAGGGGATACAAATAAACAGTTAGAATCGGCTAAAAATTAATGAAATAAATAAGGTGGCGGAAGAGGGACTCACCTCATCCTCCACCACCCTATATATAATATACTAAAATAATCAGAATGTATTAGAAATACATTCTCTATTTTGCATATTTTTATTAATAAAACATGTTGCAAAGTTAGAATGGGAGAGACGTTGGCGGCTGCCATGCCATGAAGGATAGCACCCTCAAAGTCACTTTTCAATTCACTAATGATTTCACCTTCATAGGTAATACAATCCTTTTTAAGACCAAGAACTTTGCCAAACAAGCAATTGTCTTCTTCACCGTATTCCACGCTACCGAAATGTCCTTTGTACTTTAACTGTCCTATACTATTTTGTTATCTTTTGTTCTTTACTTTATTAATATTTCTCAATCAGTCTATTCTCACGAATATAAGTTAGTAATTGTTCATCACATCTCCTTTCATTATATTCGACGGATGCGGCTTATGCATTATATACGAATTTTTCCATCCGAACTAACCAATTTACTTCCTACCCCCAACTCCTCCCCTTCCTCCTTGAAGTAGCCCAGCACCGTGGCTGGCGTGAGACGGCAGCGTTCCACGCCTTTCAGGCGACTCTGAAAGGTGTAGCGGGAGCACAGCACGAGGTAGAACCTATAGTTCAAGCTACGGTGCAAGCGGTGCTGAAGGCAGGCTCTGACATCTTCAGCGGAGAGTTTCATTCCTTTGTTTGGGGTTGCTTTCATTGTAATGGTTATTTTAGAATTGACTGTTGATGTGACGGATTTGCAGAACGCATCATCCATCTGTGCCGGATGCATAATGCACACCGGGCAAACGGATGATGCGTTGGGAGCAAATGCACGTTGCGTTTTCGCTGATAAAGCCTTAATGAGCATTAAGGGTTGTTATATAATATAATATTAACCGCTGCCGGTTTGGAGGTTAGTGGAAAACATGTACATTTGTAATGTGTTTTTCATAGTATTAGATTTAAGGT
>ULLS01036195.1_pt1 | contig 14716 bp, 7 predicted proteins | sample 1951471 | NCBI WGS metagenome assembly ULLS01 (sample SAMEA4835532, study PRJEB28245) | human gut metagenome | biome: gut microbiome; material: fecal sample | place: Denmark | collected 2008 | reverse complement strand
AGGAATACCATTTTTTATTATTCCTGCTAAAGCAACCTGATATTGAATATCTGGTTTTACCTGAATTATTTTTCTTCCATCATATTCTTCTTCTATTTGATAAATGTCTGTTTCTCCTGTTGCATTTATTTCATTTTTTATTGCATTTATCTCATTAGCATCTGTAGATACCATTCTATTTACAAATTCGTCACTTTGAATTTCATTTTGTAGAATATTTTGATCACTATTTTCTTTTTTATTATTAAAAATTAATACTATTGCTATTACTACAACAATTACTAATAATAAAACTATTAAAATATTTTTCTTCATATATTATATTCTCCTCTAAAAATCATTTAATAATCTCATTGTTGCTCTATTAAATTTACCTGCATAATCCCAATTTACTACTTGATCATGACTTGTTACATTAGGAAGCTCTAATAGCATTGAACGTGTATTAGGTATACTTCTTGCCCAATTTACTAAATATCCATTTCCATATGTTCCTATATGTTTAGAAATTCCAAATTCACTTCTATAGTATGAACCAATTCCATCATCACCTATTGTTTCATTTAACCATCCATGAACATCTATTAAAACATTGCTTGAGCCTTGATGAGCTAAAATAAAGTCTCGTAATTGAGCTGCTTCTGGAGCTTGAAAAGCTTCAGTTCCAGTATAATTTCTAGCTGATGTCATTCTTTGGAATCCGACACTGAATCCTCTGTTCATATCTATTCCTTGATTATTTGGTGCATAACTGTAAACTGTTGTACGTCCTGGTCCATTGTTAGTCCAACCATCATATTGTCCATCAGGATTTAGCGTTGGAAAAATATAAATTGTCCATTCATTAATTAAATCTTCTGAAAGATTATTGTATAAGTAATCTTTAAATTGATTTGCCATATACGTTAATTCTGAGCCATCTTTCCAATATGAATCTTCAAATCCGTGAATTGAAAATGTTGTAAATAAATGCTTACTTCCTTTACCTATCTTATAATATGTTAAATCATATCCCCCTTGACTAGATTGTCTCTTACCTGATGTTCCATATGTTCCTTCCTCATAAAATTTTCTATAACCTGTCACAAATCTGAATTGTTGTGCATCTGATTCATTGTCGCTATATACTTGTATGTTTTGTCCGTTTTGTGCATTTCCATTACTTACATCTAAATATAAATTGTTAGCCAAAGAGATTAAATTATAATATCCATATCCTGCTTCTTGAATTCTCCACTGTTGATTGCTTGCTCCTGTATAGTCCATTTGGCAAACATTATTATTTGATAAATCAACAGTTAAGGCTTTATTAGAATGTTTTGCTTTTATTATATAAACATCATCTGATTGTGGTTCTAAAATAAATTTCTGTTGATTTACATTATCAGCAGTCCATATTTGAATATTTGCTCCGTTATCATATGAACCACCAGCTACATCTACCACCATATTTGAATTTAATTTTGTCTCTATTTCATAAGTACCACTTTCAACTATATTAACATGTTCTAATTTAAATTGTTGAGCATCAGAATTATTTGAATAGTATAATTGTACATTTGCCCCACAACTACCTATTGCTCCTCCAGCAATATCTAAATATAAGCCATTTGCTTTTGAAATTATATTATAATATCCATTTCCGCAATCTTTAAAATACCAACATTGATTATCTGTACCATTTTGATCATATTGATCTATATTTGTTCCAATATTTATTCCTCCATTTTGTACATCTAACGCTTTAGCAGAATGTGTCGCAACAATTTTATAATAATTTGTATCCTCTATTCGTTCTATTCTAAACTTCTTTTGTGGTGAATTATCACATGTCCATATTTGTAAATTTGCATAATTATCATAACTTCCACCATTTATATCAAAAGAATTATTGCTATTTTTCATTTTTATTTGATAAATTCCATCTTGAATAATGCTTATATTATTTTTTGGAGTTTCATTTATTAATATAAATGATTGTGAATTTGAATCTTTGTATCTTTGTACTTGTATTTTTTCTCCGTTTTGTGGCGTATCTTGAGTTGTAATATAAAGATTTTCACATTTTGAAATTATATTATATAAACCATTTCCTAAATCATTAATAATCCACTTTTGAGTATCTAAATTATTATCTTGTTCTTGTGTAATTGTACTATTAAAATTTGGGAAATTACTTTCAACAGTTAAAACTTTCCCAGATAATTGAGATTTTATCTTATAATATCCATCACCTACATATATAAATTCAAATTTTTGTTGAATAAATCCATCATTATCCCAAAGTTGAATTTTTGTACCATCAGTACTTAACCCATCTGTTACATCAAAAGCTTTCATATTATCTATAGGTGTAATTATTCTATAAGTTCCATCTTCTATAGATTGTGTTCCTTGCATAGGATTTCTATCTGTCAAATAAAATCTTTGAGCATCTGAATTATTACTCTCGTATACTTGTAATTTTGCTCCATTGCTTGCATTCGCAGATGGAATGTCTATATAATAATTGTTTGAAAGTGAAACAAAAGCATATTTATCGTTTCCATATAGCTTAATTTGCCATTTTTCTGTAATATCGCCTTCTTCTGTTTTTTGTATTAATTGATTTTCATCATTTATTGCTAACACTTTATTTGAGTATACAGAAGTTATTGTATAATATGTATTTTCATATGTAATTTTAAACCTTTGCTGAATAAATCCATCTAAATCCCATAATTGTATTGGAACATTGTTTTCCATTGAACCATCTGTTACATCAAATATTTTATTTCTATCAATTACAGAAGCAATTTCATAAAGTCCGGTTTCTACTGGCTTTTCTATTTGATCATTTAATTTTATCAAACTAAATTGTTGTGCTATAGAATTATTACCTTCATATGTTTGTACATTTCCACCATTTGATATATTTCCATTTTGTATATCTAAGTACAATCCATTTAATTTTGATATAAAACTATAACTTCCATTTGAGTTTTTTACAATCTGCCATTTTTGTGAACTTGTCCCGTTTTCTTCATATTGCCATACATTAGTTCCATTAGACATTCCTCCATTCTGAACATCTAACAATTTTCCTGAATTAACATTTGTTATTGTATAATACCCATCTGTTTCATCATATCTAAAATTAAATTTCTTTTGAGTATTATTTTCTTCATACCAATCCCACAACAACACATTTGCTCCGTTATTTTTTGATCCCGCATCAATGTCTACACCTATGCTTGGATTACTAAACATTGCTATTCTATATGTTCCTTCTTCAATAGTCTTTGCTGGTTTAATTATTTCTATAATTTTAAATTGTTGTGCATTTGATCCATTACTTTCATATACTTGCACATTTGCTCCATTCGATATATTCCCATTTTGTATATCTAAACACAAATTCTTTAATTTAGAAATAATACTATAACTTCCGTTAGGATTTTTTACAATCTGCCATTTTTGTGAATTTGTTCCGTTTGCTTCATATTGCCACACATTAGTCCCATTAGTTGTTCCACTATCCTGTACTGTTAATAATTTTCCAGAATTAGCATTTGCTATTGTATAATATCCATCCACTTCATCATAATTAATATTAAATTGTTTTTGTAAGTTATTTTCTTGATACCATTCCCATAATAATACATTTGCCCCATTTTCTTTTGAACCTGCATCAACATCCACTCCAATATTTGTATTACTAAACATTGCTATTCTATATGTTCCATCATCTATAGTTCTTTCAGGTTTAATAATTTCTACAAAAGAAAATTGTTGTGCACCTGTACCGTTACCTTCATATACTTGTACATTTGCTCCATTTGATATATTTCCATTTTGGATATCTAAGTACAAATTGTTTAATTTAGAAATAATACTATAACTTCCATTTGAGTTTTTAATTATCTTCCATTTTTGTGCATCACTTCCATATGCTTCATATTGTATTATATTTGTTTGTCCCTCTTGTACTGTTAATAATTTTCCAGAATTAACATTTGTTATTGTATAATACCCATCTGTTTCGTCATATTCGATATTAAATTGTTTTTGTAAATTATTCTCTTCATACCAATCCCATAACAATACATTTGCTCCATTTTCTTGTAAACCTGCATTAATGTCTAATCCAATATTTGAATTACTGTACATTGCTATTCTATATCTTCCATCTTGAAGTACTTTATCTGGTATTGCTTTTTGATTATTATCTAATAATTCTTTTGGTTCTTGTAAAATATCATCTAACACACCATTTTCTACTTCATTGGTAAAAAGTGCATTTATGTCTCCAATTTCATTTATTGTACTATTATCTGCAAAAACTAAACTACATATTGATAAAATGATTATGCTAATTACAATAATAAGCTTTAGATAATTTTTTTTCATATAAATTTCCCCTCCATTTGCATATCTATTTTTTATCTTAACATTATTCCTATTCTTTTACAACAAAAAAATATACAAAGCAATAAAATTGTCGCTTTGTATATTTTTATTATTTCTTTTTATTTTTTCTAATAATAAAAAGAATCACTCCTATTAATATTACAATAACTATTACAATCATAAATATATTTATTTTTTTAGGTTTATTAGCTTCATTTTCTATATTTATCGTATAAACTTTTAAATCTCCATTTTCTGCAGTAACTTTTATATTAATTATTCTTTCTTCTTGTGAAACACTTACATTTCCTATTCCTTCAATTTTTGCATTTTCATTATCTGCTTCAGCAGTTACATTAAATGTATTAATATTATCATCTTTTACATATATTGTATATGTTTCATTTTGTCTGCTAAATTTTGGATATAAATCATATCCCTCTATATTCAAAGATTTTAAATAGTTGTCACTTGATTTTCCCACATAGTAATCTGCTGTTACTGCGTTATTTTTGCTTTCTTCATATTCTTTTTCTTTCTCTGCTGCCTCTTCTTCTGTAAAATCAGCATAACCTGCGCTATTAGGTGGTACAGGTATATCTACCAGTCTAGGTGTTTCTGCAAAAGATAAACTTGCAAAAGACATCATGCATATTAAGATAGTAATAAATATAGTTATTTTTAATCTCATGTTTTCTCCTTTCAAAATAAATTGCATTCTAATATAAGTAAAATGGTAAATTAATTATAAAACTAATTTACCATTCTCCTTTCTAAATTATTCTTAGATATCTTGAAGCTACAAAGCCCTTAGTTCCATCATCAAGAATTACCAAATCCCACGTATATCCATCTGCAAAATAAGCATCTTTCAATATTCTAGTTCCTGTAGTACCATCTCTAAAGGTTCCCAGGCTAGTATAGCTTTGACCTGGTCCAATTCTAATATTAACACTTCCTGTAGTTGATATTGCTACTCGTTCATTGCAATTTGTAACATCATTTATAAATTGTAAATAATCTCCTGAACAATATCCTACTGTTCCTGATGGAGTTATTACCCTCTGCCATCCATTTTCATATCTTTCTATTGAAAGCAATACAGTTCCGTTTTGTAATCTTTCACCTTCAATTTCTGCATACTGTGTTCCAGGCCCAGTTCTAACTATCAATGAAGTTTGTATGTCATAAACTTGAACACTTTTTGGTCCTTGATCTGTAATCGAAGGATATCCTGTATCTCCTCCTGTCTGTCCCGATGGTCTTGCTGCAGGTGTCTCTGGCATATTTTCATATACTGGTATAATAAATTTAATTGTATTATCTAAAGTTCCCGTATCTACATATGCTCCTCTAAAAGTACGTGCTTCACTATATGCTGCTGATAAGTTTTGCATATATTGATGAGTATAAAAGCCTCCTGGACTATTTGGGTTTACATCAAACTTATTTAAATATAATGTATTCTGTTTAGCATCTAAATAATTTTGTTTTACAAAAGTAATTCCACCTTCTATACCTTTTTGCATACTATCCCAGCCTTGTTCTTTAGCTTTAGCAAGTGCTGTTGCAAAATCATTTCCTACCTGTGCACCAATATTGAATGGATTAAAATACTGTTTTCCATCTCCTCCATCCATGTAAATTGTTATTGAACCATTTCTTCCTTGTTCTTGGAATAATCTTGCGATTATATAATAAGGATTAACATTTTGATGTTCACATGATATTCTAACATCTTCTGCAAAATTATTTAAAAATGTTCCATTTACTTGATATTGTATTGAATCTAGTGTAGCACCACTGTTATAATAATCTGCTAAATCTACAAATTGGAAAGCATCTACATCATTTAAAAAGTTTCTAGTATCCATGAAATATGCTATTCCATTATATGAAGCTGATGCCCAATTTCCACTTACATATGGGTTAGGTGCTATCCAATCCCCTTTATATACATTTGTATCTACTAAATTAGCTTTTCTACTATCATACTCATATTCTCCTTGAACTGCTGTATAAAAATCGATTCCTGTATATAAAACTTCAAATTGCCAATTAGGATGATTTATTACTAATTCATTTACTCTTTCTTGTATTCCTGGATACTTATTTGTATCTATATTTATTCCACAATTTCCAAATACAAATAATTGTGCTTGTGTACCATTTCCTTGATATCCTCTTACATTAATTCCTAAATTAATATCTCCATTTTCTACATCCATATATAAACCATTAGCTTTAGAAACTATATTATATGCACCAGTACCATCTGGAATTAATATCCATTTTTGATTATTATTATTTGCATTCTTTTCATTTTGCTCTATATTATTATCACTCATAATTTCTAGAACTTTGTCAGAATGTACAGCGGTAATAAAATAATATCCATTCTCATAAGTTAATGTAAATTTTTCTTGATTTACTCCATGATATGACCATAATTGCAAATTAGCTCCATTTTCCATACTGCCTTCTGCAATATCAAATCCAATATCTTGGTTTATTTTTGTTACTATTTTATATAAACCATCTTCCATATATCTTGTGGCTTTTGATGTTTGTTTAATAAACTTGAATTCTTGTGCTGCAGAATTATTACTTTCATATAGTCTTACATTAGAACCATTTGCTAAATTACCGTTTTCAACATCTAAACATAGTCCACTTGCTTTTGAATGAATTGAATAACTTCCATTTGCATCCTTTGTTATAAACCATTTTTGTGCTGCAGAACCATTGTATTCATATTGCCATACATTTGTATAGTTCGTTGTTCCTCCATTTTCTGCATCTAGAACTTTACCAGAATTTACATTTGTTATTATATAACAGCCATCTGCTTCTAAATATTGCAAATTAAATTCCTTTTGAATGTTATTATCAAACCATTCCCAAATTAATACATTTGCTCCATTGTTTCTTGAACTACCATCTATATCTAAACCTAAATTTTCATTGTTAAATAACGCTATTCTATAAGTTCCATCTTCTATTGTTCTTTCTGTTCCTATTTGAATAAATTGAAATCTTTGTGAGTTTGTTCCGTTATCTTCGTACATTTGTATTTTTATTCCATCAGAACAATTTGCAGATGGTACATCTATATAATAATTATTACATTTTGAAATTATGCTGTAAGTATTATTACCTTCATCTTTAATTATCCATTTTTCTTGATCTGTTCCTTGTTCGTCTTGTTGAATTATTGTAGTTCCATTTTTTACATTTACATTATCAACGGCTAAAACTTTATTAGATAATTTTGATTTTATTGTGTAATAACCATCTCCATTATATGTTATTTCAAAATTCTGTTGAGTTGCTTCCCAGTTTCCCCATAGCTGAATTTGTTTTCCATTATCTAAAGAACCATCTGTAATGTCAAAAACTTGTGAAGAATTTATAGCAGTTCCTATCTTATAGATTCCATCTTGTATTGTTTGTGTTCCTTGCATTGGAGTTCTATCGGTTAAATAAAATTTTTGTGCATCAGAACTGTTTTCTTCATATACTTGTAACTTAACTCCATTACTTGCATTTGCTGAAGGTATATCTATGCAATAATCATTTGATAATGAAACAAAAGTATATTTATTATCACCAAAAGATTTTATACTCCATTTTTCTTTAATATCTCCACTAGCTGTTTTCTGAATAACTTGATTATTATCATTTACTGCTAATACTTTATTAGAATTCATTGCAGTTATTGTGTAATAACTTGTGTTATAAGTTATTTTATATCTTTGTTGAATAAACCCATCTGAATCCCATAGCTGTAATTGTGTACCATCACTAGTAGAATTATCAGTCATATCAAAAGCTTTACTAGAATCTAATGCAGATGTTATCTCATATATTCCGTCTTCTACAGTTTTTTCTATTTGATTATCGAGTTTTATAAACATAAATTGTTGTGCTACAGAATTGTTTCCTTCATATATTTGGACATTTCCTCCATTTGCAATATTCCCATTTGATATATCCAAATATAAGCCACTATGTTTTGATATTATGCTATAACTTCCGTTATTATTCTTTACTATCTTCCATTTTTGTGAAGAAGTACCGTTCTCTTCATATTGCCATACATTTGTACCATTTGTATTTCCAGCATTTTCTGTATCTAGAAGTTTTCCTGAATTTACATTTGCTATTGTATAATAACCATCTGTTTCATCATATTTTATATTAAATTTTTTCTGTATATTATTTTCTTCATACCATTCCCATAATAGTACATTTGCTCCATTATCTTTTGAACCACCATTTATATCTAATCCTATATTTTGATTACTAAACATCGCAATTCTATATGTTCCATCTTCTAATGTCTCTTGTGGCTTTGTAATTTTTATAAAATAAAATTGTTGAGCAACTGACCCATTACCTTCATATACTTGAACATTTCCTCCATTAGCAATGTTTCCATTTTGTATATCTAAATACAATCCATTTGATTTTGCTATTATGCTATAGCTTCCATTTGAATTTTTTTGTATTATCCATTTTTGTGCATCTGATCCATTTTCTTCATATTGCCATACATTAGTCCCATTAGATGTACCTCCGTTTTGCACATCTAATACTTTATTGGAATTTTTATTTCTTATTATATAATATCCATTACCATCGTATTCTATATCAAATTGTTTTTGTAAATTATTTTCTTCATACCATTCCCATAATAGTACATTGGCTCCATTATCTTGTGAGCCACCGTTTATATCTATCCCGATGTTTTGGTTACTAAACATGGCTATTCTATATGTTCCGTCTTCAATTGTCCTTTCTGGTTTTGAAATCTCTATGAAAGTAAATTGTTGTGCACTAGAACCATTTTCTTCGTATACTTGTACATTTGCTCCAGGTATAATATTTCCATTTTGTATATCTAAATATAGTCCATTTAATTTTGATATTATACTATAACTTCCATTTGTATTCTTTTGTATTATCCATTTTTGTGCATCTGATCCATTTTCTTCATATTGCCATACATTAGATCCATTTGTCATTCCTGCATCTTGCACATCTAATACTTTATTAGAATTTTTATTTCTTATTATATAATATCCATCATTACCATATTCAAGTTCAAATTGCTTTTGTACATTATTTTCTTCATACCAATCCCATAAAAGCACATTTGCTTCATTATCTTTTGAACCACCATTTATATCTAATCCTATATTTGGATTACTAAACATTGCTATTCTATATGTTCCATCTTCTATTACCTTTGAACTTTTTGTTTCTATTTTTGAGATTGTATTAGTATTATTCTGTATTTCTAAATCTTGAATAAATGATTCATCTTCATTGAGTTCTTCCATTTCATCTTCTTGATTTGTTTCTTCCACTAATGTATTATTTATTATTTCATTGTCAATAATATTATTACTATCTAAAATTAAATTATTATCTATTAAGTTGTTGTCAGCAAAAACTAAAGTACAAATAGAAAAAACTATTGTAATTATAGCTGCTGTTATTTGCATATATTTTTTCTTCATTAAAGCCCTCCCTATTAATAAAAATAATAATCCCTCTTTTATTTTTATTAATTACTTTTCTTTAGTAATATTGTCAATTTCATTGTTTTCTCTGACATTGTTATACTCATTAACTAAATATAATGGCCTATTTTTTGTCTCATTAAATATTCTTCCTAAATATTCTCCAATTATTCCAAATAACAATATTTGGATTCCACTAAAAAATAGAATTAAAAGTATAATCGCTTGATAAGCATCTATTTTCCCAGTAACTAAAATCATTTTGCAAATTACATATACAAAATATATTACTAAAGCCAAAAACGTTGGTATACAAATATATGTAGATAATCTTAAAGGTGATGTTGTAAATGAGGTTATTCCATCAATTGCCAAATCTACTAATTTTTTATAATTCCATTTAGTTTTTCCAGCTACTCTTGGATCTCTATCATATAATACTTCTTTTTTCTTATAACCAATCCAACTAAACATACTTTTTGAACATCTTTGTGATTCCCTCATCATTTTTAATGCATTTACACATCTCTTATCTAATAATCTAAAATCACCTGTATCTTTTTGTATTTCTACATTAGTTAGACTTTGTAAAACTTTATAGTACATTTTAGAAGTGAATTTCTTTAGCCAAGTTTCACCTTTTCTTGTTCTTCTTCTAGCATAAACGTCATCGTATCCTTGTTCCCACCATTTTAATAACTCTGGAATCAATTCTGGTGGATCTTGTAAATCAGCATCCATAAAAATCACACAATCTCCTGTTGCATAATCCAAACCTGCTATCATTGCGGTTTCCTTTCCAAAATTTCTAGAAAAATCTACATAACTTATTCTAGTATCATCTTCTCTCCATTGTTTTATTATTTCTAATGTTTTATCTTTGCTCCCATCATTAACAAATAATATTTCAAATTCATATGTTTTTATATTATTCAATAATTCATTTAATCTCTCTTTTAAAAATGGTAATGATTCTTCTTCGTTATATGCTGGTATTATTATTGTTACTTTCTTCATTTATATCACCTAATTTATCTTTTTTCTTAAATGCAAAAAACTTACTAATAAAGAAATTTAGTATTATCACTATAACTGTCATAAAACATTTACTTATCATTTCTGGAATAGCTGTTTTAAACAATATAAAACAGCCTCCAAATTCAACAATCATTGTAAACGCTCTTCCTAAAATAAATTTTAAAAATTGGTTTAATTTTTCTTTAAAATTTTTAGCATCAGAATGAAATACTAAATCCTTATTAGTTACATATGCAAATAGCACTGCAAGAACAATTGCTATGAAATTAGATACGTCTTCATTCCAATCCCATATTTTGTTCATTACATAAAATGAGCCAACATTTACAATTGTTGTAAAAACTCCAAATATCACATAAAATATAATTTCTTTAGTACAAAACTTTTTTATCAATTTTTTTATTTTATCCATTGTTCCCTACCTTATTTGTTTTCTATTTGTTTCCATTTTAATAAATTCAATTCATAATTTTCTTTATGTTGTCTTGTTATTGTATCTAGTATAACTCCACATTGGAAAGTAATTGCAGCTAAACTTACAAAACCTGTAGCCAATATTGCTGATGGCATTTTTGTTATTAATGATGTTTTAAAGAATTCTACTAATACTGGTATACCAACAGCTAGTCCAAAAATTAAAAATATTAAAGCTAATATTGTAAAGAACGCAAAAGGTCTATAATCTTTAAACATCCTTACAATTGTTTTTACTACTTTTATTCCATCTCCTACTGTGTTTAATTTAGAATTACTTCCTTCTGGTCTATCTCTATAATCAATAGGAATTTCCTTTATTATATATTTCTTATCTAATGCATATAAAGACATTTCTGTTTCTATCTCGAAATTTGGACTTAAAACAGGCATATTTTTTACAAACATTCTATTAAATGCTCTATATCCTGTCATAATATCTTTTAAATCTGTTTTAAACAATACATTAATTGCTTTTTTTACTAAATTGTTTCCAAATTCGTGGAAGTGTCTTTTATTTTCTTTTTGATATGTTCCGTTTGATAATCTATCTCCAATTGCCATATCAGCTTTACCTTCTCTGATTGGCTCTATTAACTTATGAACAAATTCTGCTGGGTAAGTATCATCTCCATCAACCATAACATATATGTCTGCCTCTATGTCTCGAAACATACTTCTTACTACATTACCTTTTCCTTGTTTATATTCATTTACTACTATTGCTCCATTTTTCTTAGCTATTTCTTCTGTCTTATCTTTTGAGTTATTATTATAAACATATATATCTGCTTCTGGTAATTCTTTTCTAAAGTCCTTTATTACTTTTTCTATTGTTAGCTCCTCATTATAACATGGTATTAACACTGCAATTTTTTCTTCTTTCATTATACTTCCTCCTCTTTCTTTTCTTCCTTGTTTACAATAAAAGTTATTCCAATATATAGTGGCATTAAAAGTAACATTGAATATACGTATCGTAATTCTACTACTGGTCCAGCTACTGATGTAAGCCATAAGAATAATATTGGTAACATTATTATAATCTTTTTATATTGTTTTGTATATATACAATATGTTATACATATTAATAGCAACCAGAAATATAATCCTATACTTGTTATTAACATTGAGAAAACAGGTATATCTTTCATTAAAATATGATTATTTATTCTATCTATATAACTTAAATTTAATATTGATTTTGGATAGATATCATATTTTTCTTTACTTGTTGTATTCCTCCATTCGCTTGGCAACAATTCATTCAGATCAGCAGTACCTTCATCATTTAAAACATTCTCTGTTTCCTCTCTAAAATTTGGAGCTCCCCAAATATTATAACTATTTGGAGCATAATATCCATAAGTATTAAATAAAAATGCAGATATTGTTTGTCCAGGATATTTTAACGCCAATTTAAAATATGTTTTTAATAATGTTACTTTGTCTTCTTTAATAGCTTCTTCTGAAAAATCAAATTTTACGTTATCAGATATTAAAGATTGATATTCTGAAGCAATTTTTTCATCTTCTACTGGTAAGTATTTGTGAATATTAGCCTTTTCTTCCTCTGTTAAATTCTGATTTTCGTATTTTATTAACCTTGCAAATTGTTGCATCGGTATGCTTAAAGCTTCTCTAGTTTTAGCTTCTGTTACATTTAAGGTGTTTAAAATAGGTCCTTGTATTATAAAAAATACAATTATTGGTACTATAAAAACAGTTAATATTTTAATTCTTATATTTTTACATGCTACTAACATAACAATTAGAGTTAGTAATATAACATATATTCCATTATTTCTCAAAAGAACTAATAAAAGTAACAATATAGAAAATATTATTGACTTACTCTTTTTCTTGAAGAATTCTTCTTTTTTAGTAATTATTTCTGCAATTCCTATTATCACTAAAATCATTGTTAATGTAAAGAACATACTTTTTTCTATTCTAACAGCATACATTGCTGTTAATGGATTCAATAGTAAAATAAAAAAAGTAATTATTCTCCATTTTGTTGGTATTTTTCTCTTTGCCATATAATATATTAATATTGATAATACTAGACTTGTTGCAATCATTTGAATAATTGTATAGATTGCCAATCCATAATTCCCACTACCTAAAACATTTTTTCCAAAATTCCATAATCCTCCAAAAAATAAAGTAAATAATATTGGATGATGATTTCCATATTCTACAAACCCATTCACTTGCTCTAAACATGAAATTGCATCAAATTGTATTGTTCCAGGGTAATAATATAAAAAGTATGGAATATATGAAATTAAAAATATTCCTGCCACAAATAATATAGATTTTTTATTCGCTGTAAACAATTTATATTCTTTATTATTAAGTTTTAATTTCTTTACTAAATCTTTAGCATAATAAAATATTAAAGCTAAACACCCATCGAAAATTATAAAATAGGTAATTATTTTTATTAACATATATAGTATAAATTTTTTTGAATTAGGTATTACTCCATTACAATAGGTATTTCCTATATCTCCACAAAGGTAAGCTATAGCAAAGACTATAGATAATATAGACGTGCAAATCCATAATCTTTTTTCTTTTATTTCATAAGCTTTTTTTAACAATATAAAAATTCCAATAACGAAAATTAAAAATAATATATTGTAACTTTCAGATGAAAATTTCAAATAATTACCCTCTTGTATAAAAAATATATTTAATCCACAAGCAATAAAGAAAGTTATTAAAATTAATATTACATCTATATACTTATTAAAAAAATTAATTATTTTGCTTTTCATTTTCTACTCCCTTTAAATTATAAAATAATGTTATTCCCATTAATGGTATAACCAATATTATAAAAGTATACACATATCTTAGTTCTACTAATGGTCCTATAATTGTCGTTAACCATAATAAAATTAAAGGAATATATACGCTTATCAATCTATAATTTTTTCTATAGATTAAATAAGTTATACCAAAAAGTATTATCCAAAAATACAAACCTACTTTATCGACAAAAATTGATATTATTGGTATATCCCTATTTACCATATGTTTATTTAAACTTTCAATAATCTTATTATTCCATTTTTTTTCATTAACCAAATCTTTTGTTTCTGAGTTGAAAGAATTTAGAGCAATTTTGCTTTCTTCGTTAAACATGTATACTCCAGAAATCAACACACTATTTGGCGCATAATATCCATAGTTGTTAATTAAAAATGATGATATTGTTTGTCCCGGATATTTTAACGCTAATTTCAAATATAATTTTATTAAACCAATTTTATCGT